>OIYS01000110.1_pt1 | contig 59181 bp, 67 predicted proteins | sample 1588271 | NCBI WGS metagenome assembly OIYS01 (sample SAMN03283286) | human gut metagenome | biome: human-associated habitat; material: feces | host: Homo sapiens | place: Peru | collected 2012 | reverse complement strand
ATAATGTAGAAGATGATGGTTTGTATAAATTAAGTCTTTTAACACGGAAGAATGATAAGTTTAATTTATATTTTAATGAGGAAAATAATATTTTTATGTTAGAAGACAATACCAATATTTATTATTATGATTATGAAATAAGAAATACAGATGTTTATTTAAGGGAAAGGAGTCTTTATGTTAAATAGAAAAACTCTTTATGTGTGTAGTGATAATGAAGAAGATTTAGTATACCAAAAAGAAAAAAGAAAGTTAAGTATAATATTGTTAAAGGAAGATGTATTTATAAAGATAATACAAATAAATAAAGAGGATAGATTAGAAAAACTTTTAAAAGAAAATATAAGCAGTACATTTAGCTATTATGATATTCTAACTCATTATGAGAGGGTAAAGTATAATGGAGAAAGTTATTTAGTAATATACTTTTTAAAGTATTATAAATAAGGCTAAAGATGTAAAAATAAAGCCTTATGAGTTTACTAAAAAATTTAAAATGAAAAATAAGGGGATAAATATTATAGTGAGAGAGTTTAAAGATGAGATATATCTAGTAGCATCTGTGAAGCAAACCATAATATATACAAAACATTTTAAGAAAGGTGAAGAAGTAAATTATTATGTAGATAAGTGCTTAGAACAATTAAAAGAAACGTTTAATATAGAAAGTTTTAAATTATTTATTCAGGAAAATCTTTATAATAATAAGCTTTATGAATTAACTAAAAATATAGAATTAATTAAAGGTAAGGTGAGGTAACATAATATATTTAAAGTATAATAAAGACTTTTTGCCTAAACAATATATAGATAACAAAAATAAACAAACGGAACAATTTATAAATTTTCTCATAATAATATTTTTGATTCTTAATTTACTTCTATTTTGTGAGAACTTAAAGAGTAAAAGTAGTTTAAATAATGAAAGCATAGTAGAGTATACAGATATAGATTATAGTCACAATAACACTAATACATTTAAAAAGATTAAGACTGCAATAAATTTAGCTTATTTTAATGGAACTAACAAGTTAGAGGTAATAGAGGATGAGATAAGTTTAACTTTAAATAAAGACTATTTTAAATATGTTCTAGATGAGTTAAATGAAATAATAGAGATATTTTCTATAAAATATTTAGATGATGAACTTGTTTTATTAGAGGGGTTAATAAAATGAAGAGAATAAAAAAAGAAAGTATTCTTATAATATTATTTGTAGTTTATTTATTGCAAGGAATGATTCTATTTATAAATAATGAAAAAATAGGTACTATAAAAAGTAATAATGAAGAAAATAAAATTTTAAATGAAGAAATTTTTGATAGTGATATAGGAATTATTATACGAGAAATTAATAATTTAGGATTTGATATAGAAAGTATAGAAAAAGGAGCAAATAAAATAAGTGCAGATATTTTTATTAATTCATCAAAAAACAATATAGTAAATTCTTTGGAAAATTTAAAACAGTCTAATTATTTTATAGAAAGTTATACAATAAATAAAAATGATAGTATACATATAAAGCTTAAGGTTAAAATATCGTAATACGATGATTTAGTTGAAAATAATTGCATTTATCATTATGTTTTGATAAAATATGATTGTTGTTTTAAAGAAATTTTAAAAGGATAGGTAGCTTAACTTAAGCATTTATTATGCAAAAACGGGCTATATTATAAAACGAATATTAAATTTTGGAGGGATAATAAATGTTATCAGCAGGTGATTTAAGAAAAGGAACTACTTTTGAATTTGAAGGAAAAGTATTTACAGTTATAGACTTCTTACATGTAAAACCAGGTAAAGGGGCAGCTTTTGTAAGAACAAAATTAAGAAATGTTATAGATGGGGGAGTTACAGATAAAACTTTTAACCCAACTGAAAAATTCCAAGAAGCAGTTATAGAAAGAAAAGAAATGCAATATTTATATACTGATGGAGAATTATACTACTTCATGGATCAAGAAACTTTTGAACAAATTCCACTAAATCATGAAAAGGTTGAAGAAGCAATAAAATTCTTAAAAGAAAATATGTTTGCTATCATCAAATTCTACAAAGGAAATGCTTTCTCAGTTGAAGCTCCAAACTTTGTTGAATTATTAATAACAGAATGTGAACCAAGTGTTAAAGGAAATACAGCTACAACTGCTATGAAAACTGCTGTAGTTGAAACAGGAGCAACTGTTATGGTTCCAATGTTTGTTGAAGAAGGTCAAACTATAAGAATAGATACAAGAACAGGAGAATACATGGAAAGAGTTTAATCTTTTTAAGTGTTTGCTTTGTTGTTTTAAATAAGTTTAAGATATTACTACCATCATAAATTTTAAAGATGGTAGTTTAATTTTATTCTAAACATTTAAAAATAAACTTCATAGGAGGTAGAATTTTTCTATGGAAAATATATATAATACTGTTTCAAATCTTAGAACTTTAATAAATGATGATTCTTTAGATAATAAAATGTTTAAAGAAAAGGTATTAGATTTGATTGAAAGTTTAGCAAATAAAATAGAAGAGATGCAAATTAATATAGAGATGTTGGATGAAAATGTATCTCTTATAAATGATGATTTAAGTGAAGTTCAAGATGAAATTTTCGAGGAAGTAACTTTTGAAGAGTTAGAAGAATTCGAAGATGATTATGTGGAAACTATTTGTAATAATTGCAAAAAAGTTCTTTATGTTGAAAGATCAGTTTTAAAAAATAATGAGGAAATTCCGTGCCCTTATTGCAATAATAAATTTAAACCTTAAAGACTTAGGTAATTTACCTAAGTCTTTTTTTTATAAAAATTTATGTAAAGTAGAATATTTTGTTATGTAAAGTAATATTAATAAATTATAGGAGGGAATCTAAATGAGAGATATATTAAATATATTATCTAATAATATATATAGTGAAATATGTAAAATAGAAAGCTTAGAAGATATACAAGAGATAAGATTAAACATAAATAAACCTATAATAATTTTAAGTAATAACAAAGAGATAATTTTAAATTATAAAGTTTTAGATAGTGATATAAAATCTATTATGCAAAAAATAAGTAATTATTCTTTGTATGCTTTTGAGGAGGAGATAAGACAGGGATATATAACCATTGAAGGAGGACATAGGGTTGGACTTTCAGGGCAATGCGTTATGGAGAGAGATAGAATAAAAACAATAAAAAATATATCTTCAATGAATATTAGAATATGTAAAGAGATTAAAGGTTGTTCGGGACATATTATAAATAACATAATAGCAAATGGACAAGTTTTAAATACTTTGATAATATCTCCACCTAAGTGTGGTAAAACTACCATGTTGCGAGATTTAGCTAGAAATATTTCAAATGGAATAAGTTCAATGAATTTATTGGGAAAAAGAACAGTTATTATAGATGAAAGAAGTGAGATTGCAGCTTGTTTTAGAGGAATATCTCAAATGGATGTAGGGCTTAGAACATCTGTTTATGATAGTTGTGCAAAAAGTGAAGGAATGTTAATGGCAATTAGAAGTATGGCTCCTGAGGTTATTGTATGCGATGAAATAGGAACTTATAAAGATGTTGATTCTTTAGTTTTAGCTTATAATTCTGGGGTTAACATAATAGCTACAATACATGGAAATGATATTGAAGACCTTTATAAAAGACCAGTATTTAATAGCCTTTTAGAAAATAAAATTATAAAAAGAGTAGTAGTTCTTAGTAATAAAAAAGGTGTAGGCACTATAGAAAAAATACTTTCAATTTAAGAAGGAGGTATAGCATTGAAATTAATACTTCTTTTATCTATAGTTGTGATTTGTAGCTTTATAGGATTTAGCTATGGAGAAGAATTTTTAAAGAGAACTAATCAGTTAAAAGAACTTTTAAGGATAGTGATAGAACTTGAAAATGAAATAGTATATTCACACACACCTCTTCCTGAATGCTTAAAAAAAATAGCATTAAAAACCAAAGAACCTATTAAAAAGCTTTTAGAGGTTGTTGAAGAAAAACTTATTAAAAATGAAGTTTTAGATGTGTATGATGCTTTTTTAAGAGGAATTAATGATGAAAAAGAAAATCTAAGTTTAAAACAAGAACATTATGATATAATTTTAGATCTTTCTAAATCTTTAGGGGAAACTAGCATAGATAATCAACATAATATATTTTCTTTAGCTAAAGAAAAACTTAAAAGAGAGATTGAGGAAACTGAAAAGGAAAGTAAAAAAAACACTAAAGCGTATAGAAGTTTAGGGCTTGGAATTGGTCTTATGATAGTAATATTTTTAATGTAAGGTTTGGTGGAATTTATGTTAGATGTAAGTTTAGTGTTTAAAATAGCAGGAGTTGGAATAGTTCTTCTTATAATGGATAAGATTTTAGAGAATAATGGAAAAAAAGATATTGCGACATTGGTAAACCTAGTTGGATTAATAATAATATTAACAGCAGTAGTAACATTAGTTTACAATCTCTTTGATACTGTAAAAACTATGTTTATGCTTTAGGTGAAAAAATGGATGCAGTTATACAAGTTGTAACATTTTCTTTAGTTGTAATGTTTTTATATCTTGTCTTAAAGGAAAGTAAAAGTACGGTAGCATCTATGTTGCTTTTAATATCAGGAATAATAATATACATATTTATATTTCCTTATGTAAAAGAAATTATGGAATTTGTGAAAACTATGACAAATAGTTCTGGAATTGATGTTACCTATATTCAGATAGTTATGAAAATAATAGCTATATCTTATTTAGCAACTTTTTCTTCTGTATTGTGTAAAGATGTAGGAATTAATAGTATAGCAACTAAAGTTGAATTTACAGCTAAAATAATGATATTACTTCTAGCTATGCCAATTATGAAGAATGTATTAGATTCTATATTGAAAATATTGTAGGAGGAGTTTATGAAAAGACTAGTTAAAATAATGATTTTATGTTTAACATTTATTTTGTTTATAGCAACTCCTGCATATGGAACTGATGTGGATGATGAAGATATAAACAACATGCTTATAGAAGCACAAGAAGAGTTAAATAGTGACTCTAGAATGGAAAAGTTTTATAAATATATAAATAACTTAAAAATAGAAGATGAACTTTTAAGTGGACTAAATCCTAAAGAATATATAGCAAGTTATTTAGCCAGTAAAGAAGATCCTATATCTTTTAAAACTATTGGAAATTCTATAATAAGTTTTTTATTTAGAGAAATTAAAGCAACTATGTCTTTAGTTGTATCTATATTAGTTATATCACTTTTAAGTGCTTTACTTAAAAATATACAGGATGCTTTTTCAAACGATGATGGTATAACTTCAATAGCTTTTTTTGCATGTTATGCAGTGCTTATAATGCTTTTATCAAAAAGTTTCTTAATATCTTTAGATGTAGCTAAAGAAGTTTTCAAAAACATAGTTGAATTTATGAATGTCTTGGTTCCAGTTCTTATATTTTTAATAAGTTCTGCTGGGGGAATAACATCAGCCCTTACAATAGATCCAATAGTACTTGCAGCAATTTCTATAACACCTAGAATATATACAAATTTTATTTTCCCGCTTATATTAATTTATTTAGCATTATTATTTGCAAATAATATAAGTAAAGAATTTAGTATTGCTGGTCTTTGCAAATTTTTAAAGCAAACGATAATGCTTTGTCAGGGATTTATTTTAATGATTTTTGTAACAATTTTAGGTATAAGAGGAATGACAGCAAATACATTAGATGCAGTTACTAAAAAAAGCATAAAATTTGCTATGGATAATTTTATACCTGTGGTTGGTAAAGCTTTTTCAGATGCTATAAGTACTTTAGCTGCTTGTTCTTTAGCTATGAAGAGTGTTATAAGCACTTTAGGTGTTTTAATATTAATTTTAATTGCTGTGTATCCGATAATAAAAATATTCATAGTATCGATAAGTTTAAAGCTTACAGGAGCTATATTAGAGCCTGTAGTTGATTCAAAGATTTCAAGCAGTATAAGTATGGTAGGAGAAGCTTTAACACTTGTTATGTCTTGCGTGATATGCATAAGTATAATGTTTTTTATAATGATTTCCATGATGGCATCATCTGGTAAATTTATTGTAGGAGGTTAATGTGGAAAATTTAAAGAGTTTAGCAGTAACCCTTACAACATTAATAATATTTGTTTCTATGGCAAATGTAATACTTCCAATAAGTTCTATGAAAAATCATGTTAAATTTGTTTTGTCATTAATAGTTTTAGCAGCGATGGTTATTCCTATAACTAATATGCTCTCCTTAGGGAAAAATTTAGATAATTATGATTTAGAATCCATAGTTTTAGAAGATGAGTCTTATGAAAAAACTTTTAACGAAAAGGAATATAATAGCGATTTTATGATGAATAGTTTAAAAAAAACTATGCAAAATTCATTAAATAATAAGTTTAATGGTAATAATTTCACTGTGGAAATGGAGGGAGATATAGATATGGGAAATGCTGTAGTTGATATAACAAATGTTTTAATAGAGGTTTCAAGTAAGCAAGTTAGCAAAATACAAAAGGTTATAATAGGTGATATAGATAGTAATTATGCTGATGAATCTGATAATTTTAAAAATGAAATTAAAGATTTTTTGTCAGAGGAATTTGGTATAGATAAAGATGTTATAAAGATTAATTATGTATAAATCTTTAAGGGGAGATAAATTATGAATATAGGTGATCTTAAGGACAAGCTACAAAAATCTTTAAGGCAAAAAAATATTAAGAATTTAATATTAATTTTATTAGTTACTATAATGTGTTATTTAAGTTTGTCATATTTTACAAATGTAAACAATATATCTAATAGTGAAGATTTAAATAAGTCTAATGTATCCACATATAGTTTAGAGGGGGTTGAAAGTATATCAGCTTATGAAGAAAAACAACAACAGGATTTAAAAAATTTGCTAGAAAAAATGGATGGTGTAGGTAGTGTGGAGGTCAAAATAAACTATGAAAGTAGTGAAGTTAAAGTTCCAGCTATAGATAGTAATACTCAAAAAAATACTACAGAAGAAGCTGACACAGACGGTGGTGTTAGAAATAATACAGAAGTTAGTAGTGATGATTCCATAGTTATGACAAATGGAAATGAGCCATTAGTGCTTCAAACCAATAAACCAAATATAACAGGAATAATAATTGTTGCAGAAGGTGGTACAGACAGCAAGATAAAATACAATATACAAAAGGCTGTATCTAGTCTTTATGATATAGGTATGGATAAAGTTAATGTGTTATCTATGAAAGAAAATTCTGGTAATTAATGGGGAGAGGGTAGAATGAATAAAAAACAAGCAGGGATAATAGTTACATTATTATCATTAATAGTATGTGTAGGAATATTAGCAGTTAGAGTAAATAGTGGAATGGGAGGTTTAGATTTATCAACACTTTCAACAGACGGAAATAGCCAAAATGAAGATGATACAGATACAACTGTTTCAGATACTAGTGCTAATTATTTTTATGATTCAAAAAGTGCAAGAGAACAATCAGATTCTAACTATATAAAAGGTTTAGAAGCAATAATCGAAGCTGATAATACAGATGCTACACAAAAGCAAGAAGCTAATGCTAAATTAGAGGCAAAGACAACTGCAATGGCAAATGAATCAAGAATAGAACTTAGCATAACAGGTAAGGGATATGAAGAGGCTTTATGTTATATAGATGATAATAAAGCTAGAGTAATTGTTAAAAATGCAAGTAAGTTAACTCAAAATCAAGTAAATGAAATACAAGATATAGTTTTAAATATAGCTAAGATATATGATGTAAGTATAGAATGTAAATAATTATTTGTATTGATTTTATTTATTTGCTATAATGAACCTATAATTGAGTTTTAATGGAAGTTATAGGAGGGTTCAACTTTATGAGTGAAGTTAATAAGGATGGTGTTAATTTAGGTATAGTTAAGATATCCGATGAAGTTATAAGTGTTGTAGCAGCAGTAGCATCCTCGGAAATAAAAGGAGTAGTTGAAATTGGACATTGCCTTGTTTCTGCAAATAATAAATTTTCTAAGAAGGGGCTAGGCAAGGGTGTTAAGGTTTCTGTTGATAATGAAGAAGCTATAATAGAGATGGCTATATCAGTTGAATATGGAATTAAAATACCAGATTTGGTATATAAGGTTCAAGATAATGTAAAAAACACGGTGCAAGCTATAACAGGGCTAAAAGTATCAATGGTGAACATATATGTACAAAATATAGTTATCTTAAAGGATAAAAATGAAATATTAGATAAATAATGATCACCCTCTGTTTACAGAGGGTGTTTCTTTATGTTAATGTTATAATGCTATGATTAATAAAGTTTATTAAGATAATAATATAAACGAAGGAAAATAATTAGGAGGATAAATATATAATGAACAGATCAAAATCAAGAGAGTACTTACTACAATTAGTTTATCAAATGGAGATTACAGGGGATACTCCTGAAGAAACTTTTAATGGTTTTATGGAAAATAATGAAGATAAAAAAGATAATTTAGATTTAGATTATATAAAATCAGCATTAGAAGGAATAAAATTAAATAAAGAAAACATAGACAGCAAAATATCTGCTCAATTAGTAAATTGGAAATTAAACAGAATATCTAAGGTTAATTTAGCGATACTTGAGGTTGCGGTTTATGAGATGTTATTTAAAGAAGATATACCAGAGAAAGTTTCTATAAATGAGGCGATAGAACTATGTAAAAAATACTCTGATGATAAATCAGTAGCATTTATAAATGGGGTATTAGACAAGGCATATAAAAATCTTTAGTTTTAATTAGGGGGATTGATTATTTTGGGAAATATAATAAATGGAAGAGAAATATCAAATAATATTAAGGATGAAATAAGGGAATATGTAAAAAATGAAAAGTTTAAAGTTCCTAAAATAGTATCAATATTAGTTGGAAATGACGGAGGCTCTATCTATTATCAAAATTATCAAGAGAAATCTTCAAGAGATTTAGGTATTGATTTTGAAAAAATAATATTAGATGAAACTACAGATGAAAAAATTTTAGAGGATATTATTTTAAAACTAAATAATGATGATAATGTAGATGGAATAATGCTTCTTCTACCTCTTCCAAAGCACATAGATGAAAAAAGAATAACAAATTTAATAAGCTATAAAAAAGATTTAGATTGTTTATCTGATGTAAGCATAGGAAGATTTTATAAAGGAGAAAAATCATTTATTCCATGTACACCGTATAGTGTTATAACGCTTCTTAAAAGATCAAATGTAGAATTATTAGGAAAACATGTGGTTATAATAGGTAGAAGTAATATAGTAGGAAAGCCGTTAATTCAAATGTTTTTAAATGAAAATTCAACAGTTACAGTATGTCATTCTAAAACTAATAATTTAAAAGAAATAACAAAATGTGCTGACATATTAGTAGTTGCCATAGGAAAACCTAAATTTATAGATGATAGCTATGTAAAAGAAGATGCAATTGTTATAGATGTTGGGACATCTAATGTAGATGGACAAATAACAGGAGATGTAGATTTTGACAAAGTGGTTTCTAAAGCATCTATGATAAGTAAAGTTCCAGGAGGAGTAGGCGCTTTAACTACGGTGTTATTATTTAAAAATCTATGTGAAGGATTGAAATAACTATGAAACTAAAAACACTTACTGTTACAGAGGTTAATGAATATTTAAAAAAAACTATAGATAATAATTTTATTTTAAACAATATACTTTTAAAGGGAGAAATTTCTAACTTTAAGCTTCATTCAAAAGGACATATATACTTTTCTTTAAAGGATAAGGAGAGCAAAATTAACTGCATCATGTTTAAAAGTGATGCAGTTAATTTAAATTTTATTCCTAAAGATGGTATGGATGTAGAGGTTAAGGGAAGAATTTCCATATATATTCAAGATGGAAGTCTAAAGTTATATTGCTCTTCTATGAGGGAGATTGGGTTAGGTGAACTTTTTGAAGAATTTAATGCTCTTAAGAAGGAATTAGAAAGGGAAGGAGTTTTTGATACTTTCTTTAAGAGAAAGATTCCTAAGCATCCTAAAAGAGTTGGAGTTGTAACATCACCTACAGGGGCTGCAATACGTGATATAATAACAATAATTAAAAGAAGAAGTAAAGGTATTGATATAGTTCTTTATCCATCATTAGTTCAAGGTGTTGATGCTCCTAAAACAATAATAGAGGGAATAAATTATTTCAATAAAAGAAATTCGGTAGACGTAATAATAATAGGAAGAGGTGGAGGCTCGATAGAGGAATTATGGGCTTTTAATGATAGAGACCTTGCCTATGAAATTTTCAATAGTAAAATTCCTATAATATCAGCTGTCGGTCATGAAACGGATTTTAGCATATCAGATTATGCAAGTGATTTAAGGGCAGCAACTCCAAGTGCAGCGGCAGAAATAGTTTCAGCAGGCATTGAGGAACTCAATATAAAATTAGATCATTATAGAAAAATTTTATACAAAAATATTACAGATGATATAAAATATAAAAAAGAGGCTTTAGATAGTTTAAATAAAATTTTAAAAAGTAATAATCCAGAAAAGTTGTTAAGTAATGAAAAAAGTATATTAGAACAATTAAATCATAGAATGAATACAAAAATTTATTCTTTGGTTGAAGAAAACAAAGAAAAAGTTAGCAAATTAAATCATATCCTTATGATGTTAAATCCATTAAACGTATTAAGTCGTGGGTATTCAATAATCTTAGATGAAGGTAATGATATATTAAATTCAGTCGAAGAGTTAGAGAAAAAAGATAATATAACTATATTTATGAAAGATGGAAACATTAACATGGATATAAAAATAAAAGATAAGGAGAAGAGAAATGGCTAAGATAGAAAATAGTTATGAGTTTATGCTTAATAATTTAAATACTATAGCTGACGATTTAGAAAATGGTAATTTAACACTAGAAGAGGCTATAAATAAGTATGAAGAAGGAGTTAAACTTATAAATAAGTTATATAAAAAGTTGAATACTCTTGAAGGAAAGATTAAAATAGTTAGTAACGATATAGAAAAAGATGCTGGAGATGAACTAAATGGTTATAGATAGTTTGAAAAATTTAGTAGATAATAATCTAAAAAATTATTTCTTAAAAAAAGAGAAAACATATAATAATATTTTAAATGAAGCTATGTCTTATAGTTTAAATACTGGGGGAAAAAGAGTAAGAGCAATACTTTGCTTATTATCTTATAGCATATATAAAAAAGACTATGAAAAGATTTTAAATATAGCATTAGGCATTGAAATGATTCATACATATTCTTTAATTCATGATGATTTACCTTGTATGGATAATGATGATTTAAGAAGAGGAAAGCCTACAAATCATAAGGTTTATGGAGATGCTATTGCAACCCTAGCTGGAGATGCTCTTTTAAACGAAGCAATGAATATATTTTTTGATTTTAGTTTAAAAAATGGAGAAAATTCTTTAAGGGCATGTAGCATTATATCAAAAGCATCTGGAGCGGATGGTATGATTGGTGGACAAGTAGTAGATATAATAAATGAAGGAAATAAAGATATATCTATAGATGAATTAAATTATATGCATGCTAAAAAAACTGGAGAGCTAATAAGGGCAGCAGTGGTATCTGGAGCAATACTTGCAGGAGCTAATGAAGATGATATAAAAATTTTAAGTGATTATGGATATAAGCTTGGTTTAGCATTTCAAATAAAAGATGATATTTTAGATGTTACAATTAGCACTGAAGTATTGGGTAAAAATGCTAAAAGTGATATAGAAAATAATAAGACAAATTACATATCTCTATTTGGAATAGAGAAATGTATAAATCTTTGTGAAAGTCTTACAAATGAATGTTTAAGTCTTTTAGAGAGCATAAATGGAGATACAAAGGCATTAAGTGAATTAACTAATTTGTTAGTTAAAAGAAAATATTAATTTAAAAAGGATTTGATATAATGGGAAATATTTTAGAGGGGATAACAAATCCTGAGAAGATACAAAAGCTTAATAACAATAAAATTGAAAAATTAGCTAAAGAGATTAGAGAATTCTTAATAGATAATGTATCTAAATCAGGGGGACATTTAGCATCAAATTTAGGTGTGGTAGAATTAACATTAGCCTTATTTAAAAATTTTAATTTTGAAGAGGATAGAATAATATGGGATGTTGGGCATCAAAGCTACGTATATAAAATGCTAACAGGAAGAAGACATAAATTTAGTACATTGAGGCAATTCAATGGTCTTAGTGGATTTCCTAAAAGAGAAGAGAGTAAATATGATTATTTTGATACAGGTCATAGTAGTACTTCATTGTCTGCAGCATCAGGTATGGCAAGAGCAAGAGATATTTTAGATAAGGATTATAATGTAGTTGCAGTTATTGGAGATGGAGCATTAACTGGTGGAATGGCTATAGAGGCATTAAACGATATTGGATATAATAAAAGTAAAATAATTATAATACTAAATGATAACCAAATGTCTATTTCAAAAAATGTTGGGGGAATGTCTGCATATCTTAGCAATGCAAGATTAAATCCTAAATATAATAAAATAAAATTTGAAATAAACTCAACACTAAATACAACAGATGTTGGAAAAAATATAGCTTCGTCTATAAATAAAATAAAAGGTAGTATAAAAAGATTAGTTGTTCCTAGTATGCTTTTTGAGGATATAGGAATAAAATATTTAGGTCCAATAGATGGACATAATGTAAAAGAGTTAAGCAAAGTAATAGCAAAGGCAAAAGCAGCAGAAGGGCCAATAATGATACATGTAGTTACTAAAAAGGGTAAAGGATGTGCTTATGCTGAAAAAAATCCTAATAAATACCATGGAATAGGTCCTTTTAATCATGATAATGGAGAAGTTAAGGTGGCATCGGGTAGAACTTATTCTAAGGTATTTGGAGAAACATTAATTTCTTTAGCAAAAGAAGATAGAGAAATCGTTGCAATAACAGCAGCTATGCCAGATGGAACAGGATTAAAGGAGTTTTCAAAAGAATTCCCTAAAAGGTTTTTTGATGTTGGAATAGCTGAAGAACATGGAATGACATTAGCAGCTGGTATGGCTGTCGAGGGATTAAAACCTTTTTTTGCTTTGTATTCAACATTTTTACAAAGATCTTATGATCAAGTTATTCATGATGTTTGCATACAAAATTTACCTGTTAAAATATGCGTAGATAGAGCTGGGATTGTTGGTGAGGATGGAGAAACTCATCAAGGAATATTTGATATATCTTTTTTAAATACTATACCTAATATGACTATTATAGCTCCTAAGTGTATGGAAGAACTTCCTCTTATAATGAAGTGGTCACTGACGTATAATAGACCTCTTGCTATAAGATATCCAAGGGGTGGTGATATTAAAGAAGTAATTTTAGAACCATTAAAAACTATAGAGTATGGTAAATGGGAAAAAGTGAGAGAAGGAAATAAAGTAGCTGTGATTGCAACTGGGAAAATGGTTCAACATGCTGCAATTGCTTGTGAAAAAATAAAAAAAGAACTTAATTTAGATATAGAACTTATAAATGCAACGTTTATAAAACCTGTAGATAAAGATATTATAAAAAAATTAGCTGAGGATAAAGAAGGTGTCATAACAATAGAAGATAATACAATTATAGGAGGATTAGGTTCTATTATTTCTCAAGAACTTAATAATTTTAATTATAAAGGTAAAGTAATAAATCTTGGATATAAAGATAAATTTATTCCTCATGGAAAAGTAGATATTTTATATAAGCTAAACAAATTAGATTCAAATGGAATAAAGGAAAGTATAGTTAGTTTGTTATAAGGAGGACATATGTCAGATAAAAAAGAGAGATTAGATATATTATTAGTGGAACTTGGAATTGTGGAGTCAAGGGAAAGGGCTAAAACTTATATAATGGCTGGAAAGGTATTTGTGGATGGTCAAAGAGTTGATAAAGCTGGAGAAAAGATAGCAAGAACAGCTAATATAGATTTTAGAGGAGAAAAAATACCTTATGTTAGTAGGGGAGGATTAAAGCTTGAAAAGGCAATAAAATCATTCTCTATAGACTTAAATAATAAAATATGTATGGATATAGGTGCATCAACTGGAGGATTTACTGATTGTATGCTTCAAAATGGAGCTAAAAAGGTTTTTTCCATAGATGTTGGATATGGTCAATTTGCTTGGAAGCTTAGAGTTGATCCAAGAGTTGTGTGCATGGAAAGAACAAATATAAGATATGTAACATTAGATGATACAAAAGAGTTATGTAATTTTGCATCAATAGATGTATCATTTATATCATTAACTAAAGTTATACCAGCTGCAATAAATCTTTTAGATGAACATGGGGAGATAATGGCACTTATAAAACCTCAATTTGAAGCTGGAAAGGATAAGGTGGGTAAAAAAGGTGTAGTTCGTGAAGCATCTACTCATAAAGAAGTCATTGAAAAAGTAGTAAATTTTGCAAAAGAAAATAAATTAGATATTTTAGGATTAGACTACTCCCCTATAAAAGGCCCTGAAGGGAATATAGAGTATCTTATATATTTAAAGAAAACAAATAAGGAAATAAACTTCGATGCAACTAAAATAGATGATGTTGTAAATGCATCGCATAATTTACTATAGGATAATAAATTATGAATAATATAGGAATAATTATAAATAGAATAAAGGATGAAAATGGTATAATATTAAATCATGTAGAAACTCTAGTAGAAAAAATATTAAATCCTAAAAATATTACTATTATAGACCATTTTTTAGATGAGGCAAAACAAAAATATAAGAGTATTGATCTACTTATAGTCTTAGGAGGGGATGGAACTCTCTTAGGAGTTGCAAGACGATTTTCTAAATTTATTGATGCACCTATTTTAGGTGTGAATATAGGAAATTTAGGTTTTTTATCTAGTATAGAGATTAATGAATTAGAAATAGCTTTAAAAGCGATAAAAAATAAAGAATATAAAGTAGAAAATAGAATGATGTTAGAGTGCTTTATAGATGGCTTAGAAGAAAAAGGGTTTAGATTTTTAAATGATGTGGTGCTAGCAAGAGGAACATTGTCTAGAATAGCAGAATATAGAGTTTATATAAATAATGATTTCTATACTTCATTTAAAGGAGATGGAATAATAGTTTCAACTCCTGTTGGATCTACAGCATATTCATTATCAGCAGGAGGACCGTTAATAACTCCAGATTTAGAAATAATAGCGATAGTTCCTATATGTGCCCACACGCCAAGCACTAAACCTATAATAATAAGTGGAAGTAGTAATATATCTATAATTCCTTATTTTGATGATGAGGAAATATTTATAACAATAGATGGACAAAAGTCATTTAAATTAGTTAAGGATAATATTGTAAATATAAAAAAGTGTAGTGATAGTTTTAAAGTAATAGTTTTTCAAAAAAATAATTATTTTAATATGTTAAGAAAAAAGATATTTAGAACAGCAAAAGAGAGAGAGGGAGAATAGATTTTATGAAGTCCAAAAGGCATTCTAAAATAATAGAGATAATAAATTCAAAAGCTATAGAAACTCAAGAGGAATTAGCAGAAGAATTAAAAAGCGCTGGATTTGAGGTAACTCAGGCTACAGTATCTAGAGATATAAAAACTTTAAGGCTTATAAAAATTCAAGGGTCAGATGGAAAATATAGATATTCAATAATTAACCAAAACAAAAATGATATGTTAGAAAAGTTAAGTAGTATATTAATAAATACTGTTATTAGTGTTGAAAATATTGATAAGATAGTAGTTGTAAAGACAATATCAGGTTCAGCTTCAGCAGCTGCAGAAGCTATAGATAGATTAGAACTTGGTGAAATAGCAGGAACAATAGCAGGAGATAATACAATATTTATTCTTGTTAGAACTTTGGAAAAAGCACAAGAATTAGTTGAGAGAATATCTAAAATGTTAAATAATTAAGTTTTGTTATAGGGGGAAAAATATGCTTCTACAGTTATCTATTAAAAATTTTGCTTTAATAGAGGAAATTACTTTAGATTTAGATGAAGGTTTTACTATTTTAGCAGGAGAAACTGGAGCGGGAAAATCTATTTTAATAGACGCTATTAATTATGTTTTAGGAAGTAAATTTAATAAAGATTTAATAAGAACTGGTGAAGAAAAAACTTTTGTTGAGGCAATATGTTCTATTGAAGATAATAAGAGTCTTAAAGAGATTTTAGATTTTTATGATATAGAATATGATGATATTTTAATAATATCTAGAGAAAGTTTTAAAAATGGCAAGAGTGTTATAAGGGTTAATGGAAAAGCCATTATATTATCTAATCTTAGAAAAATAAGTGAAAAACTTATAGATATACATGGACAACACAGTAATCAAAATCTTTTAAATAAAGATAGGCATATAGAATATTTAGATTCTTTTGGAAAAATAAATTTAGAAAATGATTTTATAAAATATAAAGAAAGTTTTGTAGAATTTAAAGATATAAAAGATAAAATATTAAGCCTTAATAAAAATGAAAGTGATGAAAAGTTAGTTGATTATATAAAATACCAAATAGAAGAAATAGATAATGCTAGTTTAAGTGCAGGAGAAGAAGAAAAGTTAATAGATAGATATAATATTTTATCTAATCATGAAAAAATAAGAAATTCTTTGGCTAGGAGTTACTCTTATTTGGATTCTTCAACTGGTGAATATTCTGTTTTAGATAGTCTAGATTTTGTAGTTAGAGAAATAAGTGCTATTGAAAAACATTCAGAAAAGGCTAAATTAATAAAGGAGAGAGTAAATAATACTTATTATGAACTTCAAGATTTAACAAAGGATATAAAGAGTTTACTAGATGAGTCTTACTATGATGAAAATGAATTAGATGAGATAAATAGTAGAATATATAAAATAGGTCTTTTGAAGAAAAAATACGGCTCTTCCATAGAAGAAATATTAAAATATAGAGAAAATTTGGATAAGCAGTATCAAGAGATTATAAATAGTGAGGAAATAATTAAAGAACTAAAAAATAAGCTTATAGTTATTGAAAAAAGACTAGATAAATATTCTAAGAACATACATGAGAAAAGGGTCATTTTAGGTAAAGCAATAGAAGAAAAAATAGAAAAAGAATTAAAATATGTGGGGCTTGGAAAATGTACGTTTAAAATATCTATTGAATATGATGATAGCTTTAATTTAAAAGGAAAAGATAAAGTTCAGTTTATGATTTCTACAAATTTAGGAGAACCAATAAAACCTATGGAGAAAATAGTCTCTGGTGGTGAATTATCTAGAATAATGTTGTCGTTAAAAAGTGTATTTATAGATAAAGATAATACACCAACTATAATATTTGATGAAATAGACACAGGAATTAGTGGAAGGATAGCACAATGTGTAGCTGAAAAGATGTATGAAATATCAAATAAACATCAAGTGCTTTGCATAACTCATTTACCTCAAATTGCTAGTATGTCAGATAATCATTATATGGTCAAAAAATATATAGAAAATGAAAAAACTTTTACTAAAATAGAAAAAATAAATGAAGAGAAAAAAATAGAAGAAATAGCAATAATGTTAGGAGGGGTAAAACTTACAGAAAATACTTTAACAAATGCTAGAGAAATTATAGAGCTTGCTAATAAAAAAAAGAATATTATTATGAAAAATAATATATAATATATATTAAATCTATACAAAATAGAACTGGTAGCAGTTCTTTTTTTATTTTCAATAATTAAATTACAAAAAGTTCAATTTAAAATATATTTATATATTTTTTAAATAAATTTACCTTTAGTAGAAATCTTATTATAGAATAAGTTAAAAAATAGTGGGGAAAGTTAATGTCAGAAAGGGAGGGTGTAAATGAAAAATGAGTTTAGTAAAAAAAGATTAAAAATAGTATCTTTAGTTATTATTACTTTAATTTTAGTTTTATCATCCTTTTGTACATTACAAACAGAAATTTCTAACTTATTTTATAGTAATGTCAATAAGGAAGTTGGGCTTAAAATTTCTCAAAGTAATGAATCTAATAATGTAATAGAGCTTTATGCTGGAGGAACACCCGTGGGGGTTAAAATATCTACAAATGGTGTTTTAGTGGTTGGATATTCTGATATAGCAGATAATAATAAAAATGTTGAAAGCCCAGGAAAAGAATCGGGTATACAGCTTGGAGATATTCTTTTAGAGGTTGACTCTCAAAAGATAGAGAATTCTAAGGATTTATCTAAAAAAATAAATAGTCTTAAAAAGGATAAAATTGAGATTCTAATCAATAGAAACGGAACTGAAATTAAAAAAATAGTTAACTTATTTAAATCAGAAAATAATATATATAAATTAGGATTATGGGTCAGAGATTCTACAGCAGGAGTTGGAACTTTAACATTTTATCATAAAGATACTAATACATATGGTGCATTAGGTCATCCAATAACAGATAATGAAACAGAAAAAATATTAAGTGTGAAAAATGGAGAACTTATAGAATCATCTATAATAAGTGTAAAAAAAGGGCAACGAGGAACTCCAGGAGAATTAAAAGGAGTTTTTGTAAATACTGATAGCCCATTTGGAAATGTTATAGCTAATACTCAATGTGGAATATTTGGGAATATTATAGATAATAATAGTATAATTAATTCAAATAATTTATATAAGATTGGTTATAAAGATGAGGTGAAATTAGGAAAAGCTCAAATAATAAGCACAATTGATGAAAATGGTCCTAAATTTTATGATATAGAAATAGTAAAGATAATAAATCAAGCCTCATCCTCTTCTAAGAGTATGGTGATTAAGGTGACAGATCAAAATCTTTTAGAAAAGACAGGTGGCATAGTTCAGGGAATGAGTGGAAGCCCTATTATACAAAATAACAAAATTATAGGTGCTATAACTCATGTTTTAGTAAATAAACCCGATACTGGATATGGTATATATATAGAATGGATGTTACAAGATGCTGATATAATAAAATAAGTGTGAATAAGAAAATTTTATGTTATAATAAGTATTAAGAGATTATAAATTTCTTAATACTTTTTTATGAAATTTATAAAATAAGAAGGAATCTTAATTGTTTTGTCGAATAAATAATTAATGGAAATATATGGTAAAATAAGGAGAGAATTTTATGAAGGATTCAAAAATATCAGTACTAATTGCAGATGATAACAAAGAATTTTGCAACATATTAAATGATTATCTTTTAAATCAAAGAGATATAGTAGTTACGGGGATAGCTAAAGATGGATTAGAAGCTCTTCAATTAATTGAAGAAAAAAAACCAGATTTAGTAGTTTTAGATATAATAATGCCACATTTAGATGGATTAGGAGTTTTAGAGAGATTACATGCTAAAAATGGTGATAATACTCCAAGAATAATAGTGTTATCAGCGGTAGGCCAAGATAAAATAACACAAAGAGCCATAACACTTGGAGCAGATTATTATGTAGTTAAGCCTTTTGATATGGATGTGTTTACAAAGAGAATAAGACAAATGTTTAATAATACAATATCTGAAGAAACTTCTACAAATAAGACTATATCTTTAGTTGAAGTTCCAGAAATTAGGGTGGAATCTAAAAAGGAACCTATGGATTTAGAAACAGAGATAACAAGTATAATACATGAAATAGGTGTACCAGCTCATATCAAAGGATATATGTATTTAAGAGAAGCAATAACTATGGTAGTTAATGATATGGAACTTTTATCTGCTATAACAAAAGAATTGTATCCATCAATAGCTAAAAAATATAATACTACTGCAAGTAGAGTTGAAAGAGCAATAAGGCATGCAATAGAGGTTGCGTGGGGTAGAGGTCAAGTTGAAGCTATAAACAAACTTTTTGGATACACTATTCAAAATAGTAAAGGGAAACCAACAAATTCAGAATTTATTGCGATGGTTGCAGATAAATTAAGATTGAAGAATAAAGTAAGCTAGTATTTATTTTTTTATTTTTAAATGAAGAGGGAATATTATTTGAAATTGTAAATTATTATATATTTTTAAATGAAAAACACTTTATAGTTTTAATATAAGCTATGAGTGTTTTTTATTTTTATATAAAATGCGGTCATAAATTTATTATGTAAAGCATAAATTATACTAGAGTTATAAATATTAAGGAGGAGGAATTTTTGAAAAAACTTATAAATTCGGTTTATGAAGTAATTGATGATAGTAAAATAATTTTTTTATGGGTATTATTATTTCTTCTTATAGGAATAGTATTAGGTTCTTGTACAGTTTATTATATGAGTGATTTTAATAAAGTTGAAATTGGAACTTATTTTAGTGAGTTTTTATCTTTTTTAGGGACTAACAAGATAAGTTATTTACAGGTATTACTTAGAAGTATTTTCAATATTGCTCCTATAGTTTTGATAATAGTTTTATTAGGTTTTACTTTAATAGGATGTCCTGTAATACTCTTTATAGATCTTGTAAAAGGATATATATTAGGATTTACATTTGCATTATTAGCTAGCATTTTGGGGGGGAAGGGAATAATTCTGTTGGCTTTAGGAATTGTGATTCAACAGATAATATTTATACCGTGCATTATAATATTAAGTACAGTAGCCGTTAAAAATTCTATAATAAAAATTAAGGAAGGAATAGGAAAAGAAAGATTAAAAAATAGCAGAATAAATAAGAATTACATGAAAGTTCAAAGCATATTGAGTGCGATTTTAATTATAGGAATATTTATAGAAACATATATATCTCCAAACTTAATAAAATTAGTAATTACTAAGTAATTTTTGTAATATAAATAATTATGTAATAACATTTTGGTTAGGAGTTAATATGAGGGACCGAGTAAAGAAATATGAGACATATTTAGAATTAATAGGAAAGAGAAAAAACACTGTAAGTGCGTATATAACAGATGTTTCTATGTATTTAGATTTTGTTGAAGATAACGGATTTCAAGTTAGCGAAGATGGATATCCACTATTAAATTATATAGATGTTTTAAAGGAAAAAGGTAAATCACCGTCTTCAATACAAAGAACAGTAATATCTCTTAGGAATTTTTATAATTTTTTAGTAGCTGAAGAAGTAATAAAGAGAGTCCCAGAAATATCTATAAGAAAAGAGAAGATTGAAAAAAAGAAACCTTTAGTTTTAACTATTGAAGAAGTAAATAAAATAATGAACAGTACTAATATGGGGACAGAAAAAGGAATAAGAGATAAAGCATTATTGGAGCTTATGTATGCAACTGGTATGAAAGTTTCTGAGCTTATCTCATTAAATTTAGATGATGCTAATTTGGATTTATCTTTTGTAAGATGTAGGGATAATAGAGGGTATGAAAGACTTATTCCTATAGGTAAAGAAGCTAGGGAAGCTATAAAAAGATATATTGTGGTTAGAGAAGAAAATTCTAAAGGTAGTGATAAGTTATTTTTAAATATGAGTGGGGAACCTATAACAAGGCAGGGGGTTTGGAGAATAGTAAAAGAATATTCATCCATTGCGAATATAGATAAGGATATAAATTTAAATACATTTAGACATTCTTTTGCTGTGCATTTACTTCAAAATGGAGCAAACGCGAAAGTTGTACAAGAACTTTTGGGTAATCAAGTTATGACTTATATAGACATGTACTATGAAATAATAAATAATGAAAAAATAAATAATATCTATAAAAAAGCTCATCCGAGGGCTTAATTTCTGAGGATTATCTTAATTTAAAAGGCTTTTTGTCTTTTAATAAAGATAGTCCTTTATGTTTTTATTTGTAAATATACTTTTAAATATACATTAATATGTTTTATTACCAATTAATATAGGCCTTTTTTTTAAATAAATTATAATTCTTTAGGAAAAAATAATTTAAAAAGGAGGTAAAATATATGAAAAAAATTATAATTAAATTTTCAGCTATTTTAGCACTAATAATATTTTTAACTGGTGGAGTTAATGTTTTTGCAGATACTAACGAAAATATAGAAGTAGAAGCAAGATCTGCTATATTAATGGAGGTAAGTACTGGGAAAATAATATATGAAAAAAATTCTAATGAAAAATTTGCTCCAGCTTCTGTGACAAAAGTAATGACAATGCTTTTAACCATGGAACATATCGATTCAGGAAAGATAAAATTTGATGATAAGGTTACAGTAAGTGAAAATGCAAAAAAAATGGGTGGAAGTAGTATGCTTTTGGATACTGGTGAGGTAAGAACTGTAGAAGACCTTATAAAAGGAATTGGTATAGCGTCAGGTAATGATGCGGCAGTTGCTATGGCAGAATATTTAGGCGGTAGTGAAAGTAATTTTGTTGACATGATGAATGATAGAGCGAAAGAACTTGGAATGGTAAATACAACATTTAAAAACTGTACTGGTCTTCCAGTTGATGGACATATATCAACAGCATATGATATATCAATAATGTCTAGAGAGCTTTTAAAACATCCTGATATCTTAAAGTATACAAGTACATATATGGAAACAATATCAGAAGGAAGAAAAACACCTATAGAGCTTGTAAATCATAATAAGTTAGTAAGGTTTTTCCAAGGATGTGATGGGCTTAAAACTGGATTTACCAATGAAGCGAAATATTGTATATCAGCTACTGCTGTGAAAGATGGTGTTAGAGTATTATCAGTTATAATGGGTGCTCCTACATATAAAATAAGAAATAGAGATGCAAGTATGCTTATGAATTATGGCTTTTCTAAATTTGAAAGTAAGAAACTTTGTGAGAAAGATTCTGATATAAAGCAAATCCCTATGAATAAAAAAGGAGATAAATTTATAATAGCAAAAGCTAAAGAAAATCTTGTTGTAACTTGTCCTAAAGGTGATGGAGATAAGATAGAGAGTAAAATAGTTTTAGATGAGAGTAAGACGAAATTTAAAGAAGGCGAAAATGTTGGATTTTGTGAGTATTACCTAGATGGTGAACTTATCGGAGTTGTTGAACTTTATTCAGATAGAGATATGAAAAAAGGAAATATTATAGACAATATAAAAGGAATATTTACAAAAGAATAAAAATTAAAATAAAAAGGCAATGAGAAGTTTAATTCATTGCTTTTTTATTTTATAATTAAGTTATAATTTTTGATAGAATTACAGGAGACAAATAATTTTATGGGTATGCCAATTATAAAAATACAAAATTTTGATGGTCCTTTTGATCTCTTGCTTCATTTAATAAAAAAGAATAAAATGAGCATTAATGATATAAAAATTTATGATATAACTAAACAATATTTAGATTATATAAAACTTATGAAAGAATTAGATTTAGAAGTTACATCTGAATTTGTGGTAATAGCAGCAACACTTATAGAGATAAAATCTAAGTCTCTTTTACCTAAACTAAAGATGGAAGATGATGAGAAAAGTGAAGAAGATTTAATGGCAGAACTTAAAGACAAGCTTATAGAATATAAAATTTTTAAGAAGATTTCATTATTTTTAAAAGAAAAAGAAGGACAGCAAGGAGAGATATTCACTAAAAAGCCTGAAATAATAGATGATACAAGCATAGAATTTAATGAAAATTATTTAGCTAATATATCAATGATTGATCTTTATGATATTTATAATAATCTTATTAAAAAATTTAATGAAAAGCAAAATTTAGATATGATAGAAAGACAGGTTAGTGTAGATAAATATAAAATAGAAGATAAGATAGAGGAATTGAAATTAGTAATTGAAGAAAAGAAAGTAATAAAATTTTCAAGCATAAGTGATAAATGTACATGTAAATTAGAGATAGTAGTAACTTTTTTAGCACTTTTAGAACTTATAAAGGATAGCTTTGTTAAGGTATTACAGTATGATAATTTAGGTGAAATAATTATAGAAAAAGATTGGTAAGGAGTAAGAATGGATATAAATCAAGTTGAATTTGAAGAAGTTTCAAGAAAAAATGCAGTTATATCTGCAATAGAATCATTGTTATTTGTAGCAGGAGAACCTCTATCTGCTAAAGATATTTCCAAGATTATTTACGATGATTTAGATTTTATAAAAGATGTTTTAGAGGAAATGATAGATAGATATGATAAAACAGCTTCAAGAGGAATAAAACTAATAATGTTAAATGATATGTATCAACTAGTTACAAAGCCTTGTAATGGGGAATATGTTCAAAAGTTATTAAAAAAAAATGTTAGACAATCATTATCTCAAGCTTCTTTAGAAAGTTTAGCTATAGTTGCATATAAACAACCTATAACACGAGTTGAAATAGATGAGATACGAGGTGTTAAAAGTGAAAGTGCTCTTCAAAGATTAATAGAACGAGGATTTATAGAAGAAGTTGGGAGAATGGATGTAATAGGAAGACCAATATTGTATGGAACAACTAATGAATTTTTAAGATATTTTGCATTAAATGATTTAGATGATTTACCATCTGTGGGGTTATTTAACGAAGAAGAGGGAGAGAGTTAATCTTCTTTCTCTTCTTTATTTTTTTTTCCTAAAGATTTAATCATTTCTAAAACTTGAGGAATAGCTTCTACTATTTTGTCAGAAGAATTTACTTGATCAACTGGGATAAGTTTTATTGAGTTCCCATTTACAACTAAAAAAGCTACTGGTTTAACAGTTACTCCAGCTCCTGAACCTCCTCCAAAGGGATAATTTTCTTTTGATATATTTTTATTATTTATATCAGCTCCACCAGTTGCAAAACCAAAGGAAACTTTTGATATGGGTATAATAGACTTACCGTCAGCAGTTTCCATAGCATCTCCTACGACTGTACTAACATCTATCATATTTCTTATATTTTCCATTGTGGTTTTCATAAGATTTTCTATAGGGTGATTATTTTCCATTAAAAACCTCCTAAATTAAATAAAGTTGTTATATATTTTTTTTGAAAAAATATAAAAATATTATATATATAATGTTTGCAATACTTAAGTAAATTATACCTTTTATACTAAATAATATAGAAGTATGTTCATTAAATAAAGGCGATATATTATAATTTTTCTTTTTAACATTAAATATAGTAATTAATTCAAGATAAATACTTTCTAAAATACCATAAATAACACCATATGATACAGCTGTAAGAGCAGCATCGCTTAAAGAATATTGCATATTTATTGATAAATTTAGCAATGGTTTAAATTTGTTTGCCTGTAAAGAACTTAATATAGATTTAAAGTCAATCTTTATCTTATTATTATATTTTTTTTTAATCTTAGTCTTCTTTAGTGAATTATTTTTAAGTGGAATTTTAAATTTTTTATATAAATAAACTTTAAATTGCTTATCGTAACTCGCTTCAAAAACTATGGGCAACGGTAAAAATAAAATAATTAATACCATAATAAATAAAAAAATAATATTCATAAAAAATTCTCCTAACTTCTTATACAACTAATTATTCCTAATATATCAAAAAAATAATCAAAAAATTGATGATAAATTTAAAATTTTAGGAAAAAACTATATAAGTGGGATATTTAAAGTTGTATTAAGGAGAAGTTTATGAGAAAAATATGTAAAAAAATTGCAATTATATTATCTTTATTATTAATGCTATATAGTCCTATACAGGTTTTTGGATTATCTAAAGATAAAGACATAGCTAGAGAAGCACATTATGCAATAGCTTTTGATACAGAATCTAGAGAAATTTTATATGAAAAAAAAGCATTTGATAATGTTCCTATGGCAAGTACTACTAAAATTCTTACAGCGATTTTAGCTATAAATTATGGTAACTTAGATGATACTATTATTATATCTAAAAATGCAGCATCTATTAGAGGTTCTAAAGTTGGTTATAAAGCTGGAGAAGAAATAAAACTTAAAGAACTACTTTTTGGTCTTATGTATAAGTCAGGAAATGATGCAGCTATTGCTATAGCAGAACATATAGGAGGATCAATTTCAGAGTTTTGCGTAATGATGAATGATTTAGCTAGAACTATGGGACTTATAGATTCAAATTTTGAATCACCTCATGGATTAGATAGTCAAAATCATTATTCATCAGCATATGATTTAGCCTTATTAATGGCAAAAGCTATGGAAAACGATACATTTAAAGAAATAGCTGGAACTAAAACTACCTTAAAAGAAAAATATGGATTCACAAGAGATTATAACAATATAAATAAAATTCTTTGGATGATTCCAGAGGCTAATGGTGGAAAGACAGGAACTACAGGTCAAGCAGGAAAATGTTTAGTAACATCTGTTAATCATAATGGAAGAAATATAATAATAGTTGTTTTAAATTGTCCTGAAAGATGGAAAGTAACAGAAAATATATACAATTATATAAAAGAAAATTATAAATAAATTTTGCAGACTACTTTAAATTTAAAGCATTTTAAAGTAGTCTTTATTTTTGTAACAAATTTAAAAAAAATAAATATTTTAATAGTAAGATGTTTTTTAGGGGGAAAAATTACATGAAATATGAAATGATTGATTGTATTGATGCAGGAAGTGAATTTTGCCCTTGCCATTTAGCAGAGGAAGGGGAATGTATACTCTGTTCACAATTAAATGGAAGATGTTTTTGTGATTGTAGAAATTGGAAAGGTGTATGTATATATCAAGAGTTTAAAAACAATGGCAATAAAGCAAAGGAAGGGAGAAAAACATTTGATTGTGAAATCGTAGAACTTAATTTTTTAGAAGATGAACTTGTATGTTTAAAAGTGAAAGCAAATCATAAGTTATGTTTGGACTTATCAGTTCCAGGAAGCTTTATATTTATAAAAACAAAAGATAATCCATATTTTGATATTCCTATTTCGATAATGGAATCGAATTGTGATGAAAATACATTAATGATGATGGTAGAAATAAGAGGAATAAAAACGAAAAGACTTTTAAATTTATCATTAGGTGAACATATAGGAATTAGAGGACCATATTTTAATGGGGTTTTTGGAATAAAAACAATAAATAGTATATTTGATAAAAATATTTTGGTTCTTGTAAGGGGAATAGGTGAGGCACCAGCTCTTCCAGTTATAAAAAAGCTTTTACTTCAAAATAATAAAATAAGTTTAGTTTTAGATAAATCTCCGTTTAAAAATAGTTATATAAAGAATTATTTAGATACTAATCAAATAGATATTGAAGAGGCTAATATAATTGATAAAGGAAATCTTTCTGAGGAAGTAAAGAAAATAATAAATTTAGCCATAGATAATCATATTAGTTTAATTCATTGTGCTGGAGCTGATATATTAACTTATAATGTTATAAATTATTTAGATGATTTAAATCGAGAAGATATTAATATATCTTGTTGTAATAATTCTAAAATGTGTTGTGGTGAAGGTGTTTGTGGAAGTTGTACAGCTAGATTTGCAGGACATAAAGTAAAGAGGCTTTGCAAAGTTCAAACAGATCCTAGAAATATTTTTAAGGAGAGGAGATTTATATGAAGGTTTTGGTAATTGGTGGTGGATGGTCTGGTATAGCAGCTGCAATACAAGCTAAAAAAAGTGGTGCAGAAGTAGAATTGTTTGAAAAAACTGATATGCTTTTAGGACTTGGAAATGTTGGTGGCATTATGAGAAATAACGGAAGATATACTGCATCAGAAGAACTTATAGCTATGGGTGCTGGTGATTTGATAAATATAACAGATAAATTAAGTAGGCATAAAAATATAAATTTTCCAGGTCATGAGCATGCTTGGCTTTATGATGTCAATAAAATAGAGGGGGAAGTAACAAGGTATGTTGAAAATTTAGGGATTCGAGTGCATTTTATATCTAGAGTTATAGATGTGAAAAAAGAAGATAATAAAATACTTGGTATATATACAGCAGATGGTACATTTTATTCTGGAGATGTATTTGTAGAAACAACAGGATCTACAGGCCCTATGGGAAACTGTCTAAGGTATGGAAATGGTTGTTCAATGTGTGTTTTAAGATGTCCATCTTTTGGTCCTAGAATAAGTATTAGTGCAAGGTGTGGAGTTTCAGACATACAAGGAGAAAGAAAAGATAATGAACTTGGAGCGTTTAGTGGTTCTTGTAAGTTAGCGAAAGAGAGTTTATCTGATGAAATAGTAAATGAATTGAATGAAAAAGGAGTTGTTGTTGTTAAAATACCAGAGCAGGATGTTAACTATGGAAAGTTATCTACTAAAGTATGTCAGCAGTATGCTTTAAAAGAATTTGCGGAAAATATAATTCTTTTAGATACAGGTCATGCAAAACTTATGACAACTTATTATCCGTTAAAAAAACTTAGAAAAATAAAAGGATTTGAAAATGCTAAATATGTAGATCCATATGCTGGTGGTAAAGGAAATTCAATAAGATATTTATCTGTTGCGCCTAGGGATAATGATATGCGAGTTTGTGGAATAACTAACCTTTTTTGTGCAGGAGAGAAATCAGGGCTTTTTGTAGGACATACAGAGGCGATAGTAACTGGTACTTTAGCTGGATATAATGCTGTTAGATATGGATTAGGTATGCCAGGATTAGTATTACCTAGAAGTATAGCTATTGGTGATATGATATCTTTTGCAAATGAAAAGACAGAATCAAGAGAAGGGCGTATGACAAGATATACCTTTGCAGGGTCAGTTTACTTTAATAGAATGAAAGAACAGGGGTTATATAGTATTAAAAAAGATGAAATAGAAAAAAGAGTCAAACAGCTTAATTTAGATAATATATTTCAAAAAAAATTGGTATAATATAAGGGATTGCCTAAAAAGTGGGCAGTCCCTTAATTAATATTGATATAAAAAAATATAAAAATTATATAAAAGCATTGTTGACAAAGTTAGTCGGATTTGATATTATTATTCCATAAAGTATATTAATTTAGTCAACTTTAAGGGGTGATTTTTATGAAGCTATCTACTAAAGGAAGATATGGTGTAAAAGCCATGGTAGATTTAGCAATACATTACGGAGAGTCACCAATTTCAATAAAATCAATTTCTCAAAGACAAGGGATATCAGAGTATTATTTAGAACAGTTATTTAGTGCACTTAGAAAAGCAAAATTAATAAAAAGTATTAGAGGTGCACAAGGTGGATATGTGTTAAATAAGTTACCTGAGGAAATAACAGTTGCTGATATCATGGAGGTTTTAGAAGGTCCTATCGAGATTTCAGATTGTGTTGAAGGGACTACATGTAATAATGGCAATTGTTGTGCAACAAGGCTTGTATGGCAAAAGATAAAAACTAGTATAGAAGATGTTACAACATCAGTAACACTTAAAGATATAGTAAATGATTATAATGAAATAAATAATAAGTAATAATGAAAATATAGGAGTGGAAAAATGGAAAATACAGTATATTTAGATTATGCGGCAACAACTTATGTAAAACCAGAAGTGTTGGAAGAAATGTTACCATACTTTACACAAAAGTTTGGAAATCCATCATCATTCTATTCAATATCAAGAGAAAATAGAATGGCTATAGATAAAGCTAGAGCGCAAGTGGCTAAAGCATTAAATTGTGATGTTAATGAGGTTTATTTTACAGGTGGTGGTTCAGAAGCAGACAACTGGGCAATAAAGGGAATAGCATCAGCTCATAAAAATAAAGGAAACCATATAATAACAACTAAAATAGAGCATCATGCTGTCTTACACACATGCCAATATTTAGAAAAACATGGTTTTGAAGTTACATATCTTGATGTTGATGATAAAGGGCTTGTAAATTTAGAAGAATTAAAAAATGCAATAACTGATAAAACTATATTAGTTTCAATAATGTTTGCAAATAATGAAATAGGAACAATAGAGCCTATAAAACAAATAGGTGAAATATGTAGAGAAAGAAAGATATTTTTCCATACTGATGCAGTGCAAGCTGTGGGAAATGTAGCTATTGATGTTAAAGATATGAATATAGATTTACTTTCTTTAGCTGGTCATAAAATATATGGACCTAAAGGAGTAGGTGTTTTATATATAAGAAAAGGAATAAAAATAGACAATTTAATTCATGGTGGTAGTCAAGAAAGAAATAGAAGAGCAGGAACAGAAAATATACCAGGTGTAGTTGGGCTTGGTAAAGCTATAGAACTTGCAACTGATAATCTTGAAGAACATAGAAATAAAATGATAGCTTTAAGAGATAGACTTATAGAGGGGCTATTAAAGGTTCCATACACTAGATTAAATGGTGCTGAAGGAGATAAGAGATTACCAGGTAATGTTAATGTATGTTTCGAATTTGTAGAAGGAGAATCAATTCTCTTATCACTTGATTTTAAGGGAATATGTGCATCTAGTGGAAGTGCCTGCACATCTGGTTCATTAGACCCATCACATGTACTTTTAGCTATAGGGTTACCTCATGAAATAGCTCATGGATCATTAAGATTAACACTTGGTGAAGGATCAAAAGAAGAGGATGTAGATTATATTTTAGAGGTTATACCTCCTATTATAGAAAGATTAAGAAATATGTCCCCATTATGGGAAGATCATTTAAAGAAGGGAGAAAAGTAATTATGATATACAGTGAAAAAGTTATGGAACATTTCCAAAATCCAAGAAATGTAGGTGAAATAGAAAACCCAAGCGGGGTTGGTGAAGTTGGTAATGCTAAATGTGGAGATATAATGAAAATATATTTAGACATAGAAGACAACATAATAAAAGATGTTAAATTTAAAACTTATGGATGTGGTTCAGCTATAGCATCATCAAGCATGGCTACAGAATTAATAAAAGGAAAGACTATAGAAGAGGCTTGGGTTTTAACAAATAAAGCAGTTGCAGAAGCATTAGATGGTCTTCCTCCAGTTAAGATGCACTGTTCAGTTTTAGCTGAAGAAGCAATTCATAAAGCAATAAATGATTATAGAGAAAAACAAGGATTAGAACTTTGGGAAGTAAAAGAACATTCACATGATATTCATGAACAAGTACATGGCGAATAATATATAAAGTGGTGAATAAAATTTGAAGAAAAAAGTAGTTGTAGGTATGAGTGGCGGAGTTGACAGCTCCGTTGCTGCTTATCTTTTAAAAGAACAAGGTTATGATGTAATAGGCGTGACTATGCAGATTTGGCAAGAAGATAAAGAGTACGAGGAAAGAGAAGGTGGATGCTGTTCTCTATCTGCGGTAGATGATGCAAGAAGAGTAGCAGATAAAATAGGTATACCTTTTTATGTTTTAAATTTTAGAGATAGTTTTAAAAAAAATGTTATAGACTATTTTATAGATGAATATATGGAAGGTAAAACACCAAATCCTTGTATTGCTTGCAATAAGTATTTAAAGTTTGATGAGTTATTAAAAAAGGCTCAAGGAATAGGAGCTGATTATATAGCAACAGGTCACTATGCTAAAATAGAGGAGCATAATGGTAGATATATTTTAGTAAAGTCAGATGATGATAAAAAAGATCAAACCTATGCTTTATACAATATGACTCAAGAACAATTAGCGCATACTCTAATGCCTTGTGGAGAATATACAAAGGATAGAATAAGAGAAATTGCAAAAGAAATAGGCCTTGATGTTCATAATAAAAAGGATAGCGAAGAGATTTGCTTTATTTCAGATAATAATCATGGTAAGTATATATCTGAGGCTATGCCTGGAAAAGTTAAGCAAGGTAATTTTGTGGATAAGGATGGAAATATCCTTGGAAAGCACAAAGGGATAGTTTACTATACTATAGGACAGAGAAAAGGTCTTGGATTAGCTATGGGAAGACCTGTATTTGTAACTGATATAAACCCTTTAACTAATGAAGTTGTTGTAGGGGCAGAAGAAGACATATTTAAAACTGATCTAATTTGCAAGGATATCAATTTTATAGCCTTTGATAATTTGGATAAATCATTAGAATTAAAAGCTAAAATAAGATATTCTGCAAAACCAGCAACAGCTACTATAACGCCTTTAGAAAATGGTAAAGTTAGAGTATCTTTTAAAGAGAAACAAAGAGCCATAACAAAAGGACAATCAGTTGTGTTTTATTTAGATGATTTAGTTGTAGGTGGCGGAATTATAGAAAGTTTAGTATAGAAAATATTTAAAGAGCATTAAATTTAATTTAATGCTCTTTATGCATTTATTTATAAAAACTGATAATACTAACCTTAAAAATAAAAATTAAGGTTAGAGGTGATTTTTTTGTATAAGCTAAAAGATTTTAAATATTTAGATACATATAATTGTAATGGTAAAAAACTGGGAACAATAAATGATATAGCTATTAATTATTTTGATAAGAGTATAAAAGGTTTTATTATATCATGTAAAATTTTTTCAAAAAAAAATTATGTGCCAAAAGAAGATATAGTAGCTATAGGAAGCTCTATTATTACAAAAGCTGTGTCAACTTATAATGGACTAAAATTTAGCGATATAAAAGGTATGGATATAATTAATAAAAAAGGAGAAGTTATAGGAGTTGTAGATGAACTTTTAATAGATGACAGAGATTTTTCTATAAAAGGATTAATAGCGTCTACTGGAATTTTTCATAAGTTTGTTTATGGAAAAAGAATTTTTCTTTTAAATGATACTATACTTGGAGATAATAATGTTTTATATTATGGTGAGCAAGAAGTGATATTCAAATCAATGCCACATAAATTCTGGAAACAGGTGAATGAATAATGAAATTTAGCGCTAATAAATACATTAGATATTTTATTATAGTCATGTTAGTAAGTATAATTATATTTTTGTATTGTAGATTTTTATTTATAAGAGAAGTAGTGACAATAATATTAGTAGCATTTATTTTAGCTTATGCTTTAAAACCAATATGCAATTATTTTTGCAAGAAATCTAATTTGAATAGAAATATTATTTCAATAATCCTGTTGTCTAGCATATTTTTAGCAGTTTTTTTAATAGCGATAAGTATAATTCCACAAATATTAAATGATGATATTTTAAATAATGTGGAGGGATTTATAAATAACTTAAATAACAATCAGTTTTTAGTCGATTCAAATTTTATTTCAGGATTTGGAAATAAAATTTATGATAAAATAAATGCAAGTATATTGGTTTATTCATCTAAATTGTCAGAAATTATGAAAATTTTATCTAGAAATTTAATAGCAATAATAATAGTTCCTATAGTTGCCTATTATTTTTTAGCACATGGTAAGTATTTAAGTAATAAAATAATGCTTATATTTCCTGTGAGTCAAAGAGAAATTATTAAAAGTTTTATGAATGATATAGATAAGGTTTTAAGTAGATATGTTTTGAGTCAAATAGAACTTAGCGTGATTGTTATAATTATGACTTTTATACTCCTTACAGTTCTTGGAATAAGATTTGCTCTTATATTAGCTATAATAAATGGATTATTTAACATAATACCATATTTTGGACCAATATTAGGAATGATTCCTGCACTTGCCATAGCTTTAGTGAGTAATCCATTAAAATGTATATTAACTTTTATAGGTCTTGGAGCAATTCAACAGATAGAAGGAAATTTTATAGCTCCGCAAGTAACTGCAAGTAGTACTGATATACATCCCTTAATAATTATTATTTTATTAGTATTAGGAGAAAAATTGGGAGGGATAATTGGAATGATATTAATAATACCTCTATTTGTAATACTCAAAGTTGTATATGATGACTTAGATTACTATTTGTTTTAAAATAAATTATTGACATATTAAATTTTTTTTCATATAATTTGGCTATATTAATAATGCAAGCTATGACGAGAATGAGTAGGTAAGTAATTGCTATTAAGAGAGGAAGTGGAAGGTGTAAACTTCTTAGCAATACTACTGAAGCTATCTTAGAGCTATATTTTACTAAGTGATGTATTTTGATTTATACATAATTAGGGTGGTACCGCGGAATTCTAAGCTTTCGTCCCTTATTTTTTAGGGATGATAGCTTTTTTTATTTTTAAATAATATATTTTTTAGGAGGAAAATTTTTATGAAATTCATGGGAGCAAATGAATTAAGAGAAGAATTTCTTAGTTTTTTTGAAAGCAAAGGACATTTAAAACTACAATCATTTCCACTAGTACCTAGGAATGATAATAGTTTATTACTTATAAATGCAGGTATGGCACCTTTAAAGCCTTACTTTACAGGGCTTGAACAGCCACCAAAAACAAGAATAACTACATGTCAAAAGTGTATAAGGACTGGAGATATAGAAAATGTAGGTAAGACATCAAGACATGGTACTTTTTTCGAAATGCTTGGTAATTTTTCTTTTGGAGACTATTTTAAAAATGAAGTAATCCCATGGGCTTGGGAATTTATAACAGAAGTTTTACAAATACCAAAAGATAAACTTTATGTAACTATATATTTTGAAGATAATGAAGCATTTGAAATATGGAAAGAAAAAACAGATATTGACACTTCAAGAATTTTTAGATTAGGAAAAGATGATAATTTTTGGGAGATAGGAGTAGGACCTTGTGGACCTTGTACAGAAATTCACTTCGATAGAGGAGAAGGAAAGGTTGAAACTGTAGAAGAATTTTTAAAAGCAGCAGATGAAGATAGAATAGTTGAATTTTGGAATTTAGTATTTACACAATTTGATAGGGATGAAGAAGGAAATTACAATAGATTAGAACATCCAAATATAGATACTGGTATGGGACTTGAGAGAATTGCAACAATAATGCAAGGTGTTGATAATATATTTGAAATTGATACAGTAAATAATATATTAAAAAAGGTATGCTCTTTAACTGATACAAAATATGGAGAAGATAAAATTAAAGATATATCAATAAGAATAATAACAGATCATGTAAAAAGTGTTGCAATGCTTATATGTGATGGGGTTCAACCTTCTAATGAAGGACGTGGATATGTTTTAAGAAGACTTTTAAGACGTGCTGCAAGACATGGTAGACTTTTAGGAGTTAAGAGATTATTTTTAAGTGATATTGTAGAGTCTGTTATAGAAAATTATGGGGAAGCTTATAAAGAACTTAAAGAAAAAGAAAGTTATATAAAGAAAATTGTGAAACTTGAAGAAGAAAGATTTAATGAAACAATAGATTCTGGTATGGATATACTTAAGGCATATATAGATGATGCTATAAAAAATAATGATAAAATTTTATCAGGAGAAAAAGTATTTAAATTGTATGATACTTATGGATTTCCGTTAGAACTTACAGAAGAAATTGTAGAAGAAAAATCATTAAAAGTAGATATTGATGGGTTCAATAAAGAAATGAAAGAACAAAGAGAAAGAGCGAGAAATGCTAGGGGAGAACATAGCTATATGGGTAGTGATGAAAATCCTGCAAATAAGATAAGCTCTGAAGTAATAACTGTTTTTGATGGTTATGAAAAAAATGAATTAGAGTCTAAAATTATAGTTTTAGGAAATGAAATAGAATTTAAAGATTGTTTAAATGTAGGAGATACAGGATTTATTGTGGTTTCTAAAACACCATTTTATGCAGAAATGGGAGGTCAAGTTGGAGATACTGGAATAATAGAATCACAAACAGGTAAAGCTAGAGTTATAGATTGTAAGAAAAATGTGGGTGGAAAATTTATTCACTATGTTGAAATAATAGAAGGAACAGTTAAAAATAATCAAGATGTGACACTAGTAGTGGATAAGGAAAGAAGAAATAGTATATCTAAAAACCATACGGCTACTCATATGCTTCATAAAGCTTTAAAAGAGGTTTTAGGAAATCATGTAAATCAATCTGGTTCTTATGTAGATGAACAAAGATTAAGATTTGATTTTACACATTTTTCAGCATTAACTGAAGAAGAACTTAAAAAAGTTCAAAATATAGTAAATGAAAATATTATGAATGTTGAAAAAGTTGATACTAAAGAGATGACAATAGATGAAGCTAAAAATAGTGGTGCTACTTGTCTTTTTGATGAAAAATACGGAGAAGTGGTAAGAGTTGTTTCAGTTGGAGATTTCTCTAAAGAACTTTGTGGAGGAACTCATGTTAAAAACTCAGGAGAAATAGGCTTAATATCTATAATTTCTGAATCAGGAGTGGCATCTGGCATTAGAAGAATTGAAGCTGTAACAGGAAAGAATGCTATGGAAGTTATGGAAAATAAAAATTCTATATTAAAAGAAATAGAAAAAATGTTTAAATGTTCAGAAAAAGATGTTATTAAGAAAATATTAGCTCAAGGGCAACAAATAAAAGAAAAAGAAAAAGAAATTTCAGACCTTAAAGCAAAATTAGTACAAGGTGCAGAAGATGATATAGTAAACAGTGCCATAGATGTAAAAGGAATAAAACTTGCAACAGCATATCTTAAAGATTTAGATGCTAATTCGTTAAGAGATTTAGGAGATAAAGTTAGAAATAAATTAGGTCTTGGAGTTGTAGTTTTAGCTAGCGAAATAAATGGAAAAGTTAATTTGATAGTTATGGCAACTAAGAATTCTTTAGATAAGGGAGTTCATAGTGGTAAGATAATAAAAGAGGTTGCACAAGTTGTAAATGGCGGTGGTGGTGGAAGACCAGATATCGCACAAGCTGGTGGAAAAACTCCAGAAAAAATAGACGAAGCATTACAAAAAGCTAAAGAAGTATTAGAAAAGCTTGTAAAATAGTATACTTTTTTTACATTATAGTTTATAATATAATTAGAATTAAGTTTAGATTAAATGAATAATTAATTATATAATAGTAAATACTTATAGTATACTATGTAAGGGGGTGAAGCTGTTAATGCAGCAACGTCTATGAAGAATAATTTTGATTATACTTTACAATTTGATTTTAATAAAAACAAAGAGGATTTAACGAAATCTATTTTAACTGATGTATATAATTCTTTAAAAGAAAAAGGTTATAACCCTGTTAATCAGTTGGTTGGATATTTATTATCTGGAGACCCTACTTACATTACTAATTACAACGGGGCGAGAGCTTTAGTAAGAAAACTTGAAAGAGATGAAATTCTTGAAGAAGTTATAAAATCTTATCTAGAGATAAAATAAGAGTACCCCGAAAGGGTACTCTTTTTATATAAGGAGTTTTAAAAATGAGAATTTTAGGATTAGACATAGGAACTAAAACGATAGGAGTTGCTATAAGTGATCCTTTAGGGTGGACAGCTCAAGGAATTACAACAATAAGAAGAAAAAATTACACAAATGATATGGAAGCAATAAAAAAAATATGCGATGAATATAGTGTAGAAACAATAGTAGCTGGTATGCCTAAAAATATGAATGGTACCATTGGACCATCAGGTGAAATGGTTATAGAGTTTTGTGAAAGATTAAAAGAAGTTGTTAATATAGATATTGAATTTTGGGATGAAAGATTGACAACAGTAGCAGCTCATAGGGCTATGCTCGAGGCTGATTTATCTAGAAGCAAAAGAAATAAAATAGTTGATAAGGTAGCAGCAACTTATATACTGCAAGGTTATTTAGATAGAATATCAAAATAAATATAATATTTTAGGAGGAAAGATATGAACGATAATTTAGAACCATTATTATTATTAGATGAAAACGGTGAAGAAACAGAATTTGAAGTAATAACAAAATTAGATATAGAAGAAAATGAATATTTCCTATTATCACCAATGAATGAAGATGAAGAAGTTGTTATAGCAATGAAAGTTATTAAAGATGAAAATGATGAAGAAATATTAGTCCCTGTTGAAAGTGATTTTGAAATTGAAATGATAGAAGAGGCATATGCAACGTTATTTGCCGATGAAGAAGAGTAAAAAGAGGAGTTTTTAATATGTCGATGGCTATTACTAATTTTGATTCTTTAAAAGAGGATTTAAAGAAAAAAGGGTATAAGTTGACTCCTCAAAGAAGATCAATTGTTGATGCTATAATAAAAAACGAAGGTGAACACTTAACAGCAGAGGAAATATATGATGAGGTAAAATTAACTTGTCCTGAAATTGGATTAGCTACAGTTTATAGGACTATATTATTATTAGAAGAAATTGGAGTTATATATAAATTGGATTTAAATGATGGATGTAGTAGATATGAATTAGCTCATGAGCATGAAACTCATAGACATCATCATTTAGTGTGTAACTCTTGTGGAAGAGTGTTAGAAGTACACGGAGATCTTTTAGAAGAATTAGAAAAAGATATAGAAAAGAAGTATGGATTCAAAATATCAGACCACATGGTGAAGTTTTTTGGTATTTGTAAAGAGTGTAGTGAAAAGGAAAAATAGAGGGGGTTCTTATTTGAATTACCTTTGTTATATATAAAAAAATAAAAAAAGGAGGGGAACTATGAAGCGTGAAAAACTAAAGGTTAAAATTATACCTTTAGGTGGGCTAAATGAAATTGGAAAGAACATTACGGTTGTTGAATTTAAAGATGATATAGTAATTATTGATTGTGGTCTTAAGTTTCCAGATGAAGATATGTTTGGCATAGATGTAGTTATACCAGATATATCTTATTTGGTAAAAAATTCTGAAAAAATTAGAGGAGTATTTTTAACGCATGGACATGAAGACCATATTGGGTCATTACCATATTTTCTAAAGCAATTAAATGTTCCTATTTATGGTACAAAGCTTACCTTAGGAATAGTTGAAACTAAATTAAAGGAACATGGTTTATTAAGTACTACGGAACTTATTACAGTTAAGCCAAGAGATGTTATAAAATTAAACTCAGTTTCAGTAGAATTTATAAAAACAAATCATAGTATAGCAGATTCAGTAGCTATAGCTATTCATACACCTATAGGAGCGATACTTCACACAGGAGATTTTAAGGTTGATTACACTCCTATAGATGGTGAGGTTATGGATTTTGCTAGATTTGCAGAACTAGGAAGAAAAGGCGTTTTAGCAATGTTAGCAGATTCTACAAATGTAGAAAGACCTGGATATACTATGTCTGAGAGAGTTGTTGGAGAAAGTTTTAAAAGAATATTTGCAAAAGCTAAAGGCAGGATAATAGTTGCAACATTTGCATCAAATATTCACAGAATTCAGCAAATAGTAGAAGCAGCACAGCTATATGATAGAAAAATAGCGGTATCTGGAAGAAGTATGGAAAATATAGTTCAAGTTGCAATTGAGTTAGGTTATTTAAATATAGATCCAGATGTTTTACTTTCAGTAGATAATATAAATAAGTATCCAAATGAGAAGATTGTGGTTATAACAACAGGAAGTCAAGGAGAGCCAATGTCTGCTTTAGCTAGGATGGCAGCTTCAGAGCATAGAAAATTAAATATTTTAGAGGGTGACACTGTAATAATTTCAGCAACTCCAGTACCAGGCAATGAAAAATTAGTATCAAAAGTTATAAATCAATTGTTTAAAAAAGGTGCAGAAGTTATATACGGTTCGTTACAATCTATACATGTGTCAGGTCATGCCTGTCAAGAAGAATTAAAACTTATGCAAGCTTTAGTAAAACCAAGATTTTTTATTCCAGTTCATGGAGAATATAGGCATCTTAAGCAACATGGCGAATTAGCTGTACGTGTAGGATTGCCAGAAAAAAATTTTGTGATTGCAGATAATGGGGATATTATAGAGATAACTAGAGATAGTATAAGAAAGAATGGAACAGTTTCTTCTGGGCAAGTTTTTGTAGATGGTTTAGGTGTTGGAGATGTAGGAAATATTGTGCTTAGAGATAGAAAACATTTATCTCAAGATGGTATTTTGACTGTAGTTGTTACAATAGATAAAAATACATCAAGAATTATTGCAGGACCAGATATAATATCTAGAGGCTTTGTTTATGTAAGAGAGTCAGAAGACTTAATGGATGAGGCAAAGTCCATAGTCAGAGATGTTTTGAAAGATTGCGAAGATAAAAATATAACAGATTGGGCAACAATGAAATCCAGTATAAGAGATGGCTTAAGATTATACCTTTATGAAAAGACAAAAAGGAAACCTATGATATTACCTATAATAATGGAAATATAGTAATAGATTTAAAAAGTTAGTGTTAATTATCTTCTTCTAACTTCAAACATTGACTTTTTAATAATTAAATATTACAATTTCTATATGAAGAGAAAAGATTGGATACTAGTAAGTATCCAATTTTTTCTGTATAAAAAATTGGAGGAAAAAGAATGAGTAATTTATTTACAAGAGAAGATATTAGAAATATAGCTATTATAGCTCACGTTGACCATGGTAAAACTACATTAGTTGACGCATTATTAAAACAAAGTAATATCTTTAGAACAAATGAAAAAGTGCAAGAAAGAGTTATGGACTCTAATGATTTAGAAAAAGAAAGAGGAATAACTATTCTTTCTAAAAATACATCAGTTCATTACAATGACATAAAAATAAATATTATAGATACTCCAGGACATGCTGATTTTGGAGGAGAAGTTGAACGTGTACTAAAAATGGTAGATAGTGTTCTTTTAGTTGTAGATTCTTATGAGGGAGCTATGCCTCAAACAAAGTTCGTTTTAAGAAAAGCTCTAGAACTTGGATTAAGACCAATTGTTGTAATTAACAAAATAGATAAACCAAATGCAAGACCAGAGGAAGTTATTGATGAGGTGTTTGATTTATTCTCAGAACTTGGAGCAGATGATGAACAATTAGATTTCCCAATAGTTTATGCTTCAGCTAGAGATGGAGTTGCTACAATGGATTTAGACAATCCTAAAGATAATATGAAAGATTTATTTGATACTATAATAAATCACGTAGAGCCACCAAAGGGATATTTAGATGAATCATTACAAATGCTAGTAACTACATTAGATACATCTGAGTATGTTGGTAAAATATCTATAGGAAAAATATCAAGAGGAAAAGTTAGAAAAAATCAACAAGCAGCAATAGTAAGACAAGATGGAAAAATAGATAATTTTAAAGTGTCAGGTGTTTATACATATGACGGATTAAAAAGACAAGAAGTTGAAGAGGCAAGTCTTGGTGATATAGTAGCTATAAGTGGTATTGCAGATGCTGGTATAGGTGAAACTATAACAGATGCTCAAAATCCAGAAGCTTTACCATTTGTAAAAATAGATGAGCCTACTCTTAATATGAATTTTATGGTTAATGATTCACCTTTTGCAGGAAGAGAAGGAGAATTTGTAACATCAAGACATTTAAGAGATAGATTGATGAAAGAACTTGAAACAAATGTAAGTTTAAAAGTTACAGAACTTAGTCCAGATTGTTTTGAAGTAAGTGGTAGAGGAGAACTTCATTTATCAATTCTTATAGAAACTATGAGAAGAGAAGGTTATGAGTTTCAAGTTTCTAAACCAAATGTTATTTTTAAAGAAGAAAATGGACGTAAAGTAGAACCTATGGAATATTTAACAATTGATGTGCCAGAAGAATTTATGGGACCAGTTATGGAAAAACTTGGACCTAGAAAAGCTGAAATGGTTAATATGACATCAGCAGTTAATGGATATACTAGATTAGAGTTTAGAGTTCCAGCTAGAGGACTTATAGGATTTAGAAACGAATTTATGACAGACACTAAGGGAAATGGAATTATGAATCATGTGTTTGATGGATATGAGCCATATAAAGGTGAAATACCAGGAAGAAGTAGAGGTTCTTTAGTTGTATTTGAAACTGGTGAATCAATAACATATGGATTATTTAATGCTCAAGAAAGAGGAACTTTATTTATAGAACCTGGAGTTGAAGTTTATGCAGGAATGGTTTGTGGAGTTTGTTCAAGAGCAGATGATATAGAAGTTAATATTTGTAAAAGAAAACAATTGACAAATACAAGATCAGCTGGTGCTGATGATGCTTTAAAATTATCACCTGTAACAGCAATGTCACTAGAGCAATGTTTAGAATTCATTAATAATGATGAATTAGTAGAGGTTACTCCAGTAAATGTTAGAATGAGAAAAAGAATATTAGATAGTGCAGCAAGAAAAAGAGCAAGTAGAAAATAGTCTTATCTTGTATAGAGTAAATGTTACGCATTTACTCTATATTATAAATTAAGGAGGTTTCTTGTTTGTTAAAGTTAAATAGGTCAAAAAAAACTGTTATTTCAAGCATTATTATTATATTTTTAATAGTAGTGTCAGTTATTTTAGGAATTGATTACATTTCGACTGAGAACAGACCCCTAACAAAAGAAAAAGATGAATCTACTATAAGTATAACGGTTAACAATGGAGATACGTTATATGGAGTATTTGAAAAACTAAAAGAAGAAAATATAATGCCTAACGTATTTTTTGCTAAGGTTTATTTAAAATTAAATCATATAAGTGATAAAATTATGGTAGGAGATTATACTATAAATACAAATGTAACATTAAAGGAACTTATTAATATTTTACAAAGTGGTATAGGAACAACCAAAAAGATTACATTTCCTGAAGGATATACCGTAGAAGAAATAGCTCAAACCCTTCAAGAAAATGGAATAATTAAGGCAGATAGTTTTTTAAAAGCTGTTAAAAATTACAATGTTCCAAGTTATATAACATTAAATAATGAAAAAAAGTATAATTTAGAAGGATTTTTATTTCCAGATACCTATAATTTTAGAAATGGTATGACTGGAGATGAAATAATAGAAACTATGTTAGAAAAATTTAATATAGTTATGAACGAGATTCAAAATGAAATAGGTATTACAATACCTAAAGATGATTATGAAAAATATGCTACTATAGGTTCTATTATTGAGAAAGAAGCTAGTACTGACGAAGATAGAAGTTTGGTATCTTCTGTTATATATAACCGTTTAAAAAGTGATATGCTTCTTCAAATAGATGCTACTGTGGTTTACGCTTTAGGGAATCCTAAGATAAATATTGTAACATACAAAGATCTTCAAGTTGATTCACCATATAACACTTATTTAAATAAAGGCCTTACAATAGGTCCAATATGCAATCCAGGGAAAGAATCTTTGTTAGCCGCAATAAAGCCAGATAATACAGATTACCTATATTACGTATTAACTGAAAATGGTTCGCATTTTTTCACAAACAACTATCAAGATTTTCTTAAGAAAAAAGAAGAACTAAATGTAAATTGATTTGGAGGAAGCAATGAGCGGAGTAACTTTTGATTATATGGAAGAATACTTAAGAGGTCTTATTCCAAATAGGGATAAAGATTTATTAGAATTAGAGAAATTTGCTATAGAAAATAGAGTTCCAATAATACAAAAAGAGACTGCTAAATTTTTAGAATTTATGATTTCTATGAAAGAACCTAATAATATATTGGAATTAGGAACTGCTATAGGGTATTCATCAATACTTATGAGTAAAACATTAAACAATACATGTAAGATAACTACGATAGAGAGAGATGAAAAGATGATAAATCTTGCTAAAGAAAATATAAAGTCTTTTGGTCTTGAAGATAATATTGAAATTAAAGAGGGAGAATGTTTAGAAATACTAGAAAAGCTAGATAATAAATATGATTTAATATTTATGGATGCTGGAAAAGGACATTATAATCATTTTTTACCTCATTGTTTAAGACTTTTAAGTGATAAAGGTGTAATAATAGCAGATAATGTATTATTTCGTGGAATGGTTGCATCGGATGATTTAGTAAAGAGAAGAAAAATAACCATTGTTAAAAGAATGAGAACATATTTGGATATAGTTTCAAATGATAAAAATTTAATAACAACAGTTATACCTATGGGTGATGGTATTGCCCTTACTAAGAGGAGGTAGAATAAGATGAAAAAACCTGAGTTATTAGCTCCAGCTGGAAATTTAGAAAAACTTAAAACTGCCATAGATTATGGTGCTGATGCTGTTTATCTTGGAGGAAGTAAACTAAATTTAAGAGCTTTTGCAGATAATTTTACAAATGAACAAATCGCAGAAGGTGTTAAGTATGCGCATGATAGAGGAAGAAAAGTTTATGTAACAATGAATGTTTTCCCTCATAATGAGAATTTAAATGGATTAGAAGAGTATATAGAAACATTAGCAAGCCTTAATATAGATGCTATTTTAGCTTCTGATCCTTCAATAATAATGACTATTAAGGAAGTTGCTCCTAATTTGGAAATTCATCTAAGTACACAGGCTAATAATGTGAATTGGAAAACTGCTAAATTTTGGTATGACTATGGAGTGAAAAGAATAGTATTAGCGAGAGAACTTGGATTTAAGGAAATAAAAGAATTTAGAGAACATTTGCCAGAAGAATGTGAACTTGAAGCATTTGTACATGGTTCAATGTGTATATCATATTCAGGAAGATGTTTATTATCTAACTACATGACAGGAAGAGATGCCAATAGAGGGGCATGTTCACAGGCTTGTAGATATAAATATTATCTAGTTGAAGAAAAGAGACCAGGAGAGTATTTTCCAGTAGTAGAAGATGAAAATGGAACTTACATTATGAATTCAAAAGATTTATGTATGATAGAACATATTCCAGAACTTGTACAAAGTGGGATAAACTCTTTAAAAATAGAAGGTAGAATGAAAAGTGCATACTATGTAGCTGCGATAGTAAAATCTTATAGAGAAGCTATTGACTCATATATGTCAGATCCGGAAAATTATGAACTTAAGCAAGAGTGGATGGATAATTTATTTAAAGTGAGCCATAGAAGATATCATACAGGATTTTATTTTGGAAAAAATGGGGAACAATTCTATGATTCATCTTCTTACATAAGAGAATATGATATTGTAGGTATTGTAAAATCTTATGATTCAAAAACTAAAATAGCTACAATAGAACAAAAAAATAGATTATTTGATGGTGATAAAGTAGATGTTTTAAGAGCTAAGGGAAGTAGTTTTGAGGTGGCTTTAAATGATATGACAGATGAAAATGGAAATAAAATAGAAACTGCGAATAAAGCTCAAATGATATTTAAAGCAAAAGTTGATACACCTCTTTGTGAAAAAGATATGCTTATAAAAAGCAAGGAGGGAAAATAGTAATGCAAAAACCAATTCTTGTAGGAATAACAGGTGGGTCAGGGTCAGGAAAAAGTAGCATAGCAAATGCTATTTGTGAAGCTTTTGGAAGTAATGATATAGCAAAAATTGAGCAAGATTTTTATTATAAAGACCAAAGCCACCTTTCAATGGAAGATAGGACTAAGACTAATTATGATCATCCTAATGCTTTTGATAATGATCTTCTAGTTAATCATTTAAATGCATTATTAAATGGTGAGGTTATAGAGAAGCCAATATATGATTTTGCAATTCACAATAGGATTAAAGATACTATAAGAGTTGAACCAAGAGAGATTATATTAGTTGAGGGAATACTTATCTTAGAAGATGAAAGAATAAGAAATCTTTTAGATATAAAGATATATGTAGACACAGATGATGATGTAAGAATTATAAGAAGAATGTTAAGAGATATAGAAGAAAGAGGCAGAACTATTGAATCTGTAGTAGAGCAATATCTATCAGTAGTTAAACCAATGCATAATCAATTTACTGAGCCTACTAAAAAATATGCAGATATTATAATACCAGAAGGTGGTCATAATAAGGTTGCAATAGATATATTAATTGCAAAAATGCAACAGATATTAAGTGAAAAAAATAAAAATGTAAAATTATAAAAATGAATAAAACACTTCTTTACAGGCTAAAATCCAGTTAAAGAGGTGTTTTTTTATGGTTAATAAAAATTCAAAAAAAAGAATAAAACAAGTTAAAATAATATTAATAACATTAATAACATTATTAATTGCAAGATTAGTAGTTATAATAAACGATACTAAAATAATATCAGCATCTGCATCTAATTATAATGAAAGTGAAATTATTCGTAATGAAAATTATAAATTATTAGATGTAAATTATGAGGAAATAATAGATTGTGAAACAAAATTTATGTTAGTAATAGATAAGGATACTTTTTTATTAAACAATGCAGTTCAAAATGCTGATGAAATTTTGACTTTTTATTATATTATGGAAGATGATAAATTTGGTTTTTCTTTTTATGATATAAATAAAGCTAGTGGAAAAATTAAATATGAAATTAGTAAAAGTGCTTATGAACAAATGTTAGGTATAGTAGAAAATTTAAAGGGAGTGTATATGTATAAATATAATGAGGTAGGGGAAATAGCTACCTGGAGTATAGAAAATATCTTAAAGAGCACACAAGCTTTTTCTAATAATAAGGATAAAAGCAAAAATTCATTAGAGGTTTTTATAGGAGAAAGTACAAAGAACAACACAACTGATATGGTTACATTCGAAAAAAGTGAAGATGGTACTTATAATGAAAAAAAATCAAAAAATATAAATATAAATATACAGTTAACTTTAGATAAAAAACTACAAAAAATTACCCGAGAAATTTTGAGCAAAGAAGAATTTGTAAACTTTCCTAATGCAGGTGCAGTTATAATTGAATCAGATACTGGTAAAATATTATCTATGGCTCAAAAAGATGAAACCCAACCTAATTTAATTACTGGTGGTGGACAGATATCTGGATATGAACCAGGATCAATATTTAAAATACTGACGTTAGAAGCAGCGATGGATTATTTAAATATAGATTTAAATGATAAGCAAGTTTGTAAAGGTGAAAAATGTAATAAATCTCATGGGGAGCTTACAATTTTAGAGGCTTTTAAGGTATCTTGCAATGAGGTTTTTGCTAAATTAGGAGCTGAAATTGGAGCGGAAAAATTAATAAATTTTGCAAAAAATCAAGGGTTGTTTCAAAATTTATTAGGATTAGATGTAGAGAGTGGAATGGAGATTATAGGCACATATAATGAAAATGGTAATGTAGAGGATTTATCCATAGGTCAATCTATGCAGGTAAATTTATTACAAATGACATCTATAATAAGTACTATAATAAATGATGGACAATATGTAAAACCATATATACTAGATAAATTTGTTGATGATGATAATAATACTTTAGAAAGCTTTGGAGAAGAAAAAATTAAAGTAATATCAAAAGATATATCAGATAATGTAAAATATGCTATGAATCAAACAGTATTAAGTGGAACTGCTAATATTTCAAATATTGAAGGTATTGAAGTTGGAGCTAAAACAGGTACAGCTGAGGGGAGTGATGGAGATAGTATATATGGGTGGTTTGTTGGGTATTGCAATATAAATAATAAATATTATTCTATTGGTGTATTTGTACCTAATATAGAAAAGATAGGTGGAGAAAATACTGGAGGAAGTACAGCAGGGGTGATTTTTAGAGATATAGTTATGGAGTTAAAAGAATATTATAATAAAAATTAATATAAATTGAGTAAATTTTTAATCTAGCAATCATAGTATATATAGTAAGTATTAATAGGAGGAGCATCATTGTTTATTTTTAAATACTTATTAGATGTGGTTGCTAGTAATATACTGCTGTTAGGATATGTAAACGGTAATGCAACTTTTCCACAACCTTTAAGTGAAGAGGAGGAAGAATATTATTTAAGGCTTTTTAATGAACAAGGAGATTTAAATGCCAAAAGTATACTTATTGAAAGAAATTTAAGGTTAGTCGCACATATAGTAAAAAAATATTCCTTCCCTAATAAAGATATTGATGATTTAATATCTGTTGGAACTGTAGGTCTTATAAAAGCAATTAATTCTTTTGACTCATCTAAAGGAACACGTCTTGCAACTTATGCTGCAAGATGTATAGAAAATGAGATACTTATGCTCTTTAGAAGTAGTAAAAAAACTAAAGGAGAGGTTTTTCTTCAAGACCCCATAGGAACAGATAAAGAGGGAAATGAAATATGTTTAATAGATATTTTAAGTAGTGAAGGAGATTCAGTTTTAGAAATAGTAGAAAATAATATACAAATTGGGGTATTATATGAGAAAATAGATAGTATTTTAAGTAAGAGAGAAAAGCAAATAATACAAATGAGATATGGGCTTTTAGATGGAAATATAAAAACTCAAAGAGAAATAGCTGCTATTTTAAATATTTCTAGGTCTTACGTGTCTAGGATAGAAAAAAAAGCATTAAAAAAATTGCTTAAAGAGTTTAGTGTTAAATATAATGGATAAAATTATAAAAAAATAAAATTTAATCAATAAAATGATGGATTATAGTAATATTATGAGTTATAATATTATAATGTATGAATTTAAAATATATAGAGAATTAGCTTATATTGTCTTAATGGAATATTAAAATTCCATTAAGAATTTTAATTGAATATTTTTGGAGGGGTTTTGTGTAATTTAAGAGAGTTATTAAAAATTGCAATAAAGAATAGAGCTTCTGATTTGCATTTAAGTGTTGGAATATCTCCAACCATTAGAGTGGATGGAATTTTAAAAAAGCTAAATTACAAAGATTTAAGTTCTGATGATACTGAAAAATATGCTAAAATAATATTAGAAGATCAATATGATATATATGAAAATCAAGGGGAATTTGATACAGTTTATTCGATAAATGATATTGGAAGATTTAGAGTTAATATATTTAAACAAAGAGGTAATACATCTTTAGCTATAAGAGTTATACCTTTTGAAATAATGAGTTTAGAAGAATTAAACTGCCCTAGTATTGTAAAAGAATTATGTTATAAAAAAAGTGGACTAGTTATCGTAACTGGACCAACAGGTAGTGGTAAAAGTACAACTTTATCGGCTATGATAAATGAGATAAATAAAAATAGTGCAAGTCATATTATAACTTTAGAGGATCCAATAGAGTTTTTACATAAACATAATAAATCTATTGTAAACCAAAGAGAAATAGGTAAGGATTCTCTAAGTTACAGTAAAGCCTTAAAATCTATCCTAAGAGAGGATCCAGATGTTATATTGATTGGAGAGATGAGAGATTTAGAAACCATATCACTAGCAATAACAGCAGCAGAAACAGGACATCTAGTTTTTTCTACTCTTCATACTATAGGTGCAGTTAAAACTATAGATAGAATTGTAGATGTATTTCCTAGTAATCAACAGGATCAAATAAGAATTCAGTTAGCTAATATAATAGAGGGAGTAATTTCACAACAGTTAATTTTAAATAAAAGCGGAAAAAGAGTTGCTGCATTAGAAATAATGACTTCTACTTTAGCTATTAGAAATCTAATAAGAGAGAAAAAGACTCATCAAATACAATCATTAATTCAGTCTGGAAGTAAATATGGGATGATAACTATGGATGATTATTTAATGAAATTATATAGGCAAGGGACAATAGGAAAAGATGTGTTAATAGATTTTTCAGTTGATAAAGATATGATAAGTAAAAGCATGCTATATTAAAATTAAATCTCAGATATTTAATTTTAATATAGTATTTAAGGAGGGTTACACAAGAAAAATGTCTGATTATATAGTAGGTTTAGATATTGGAAGTAAAAATATTTGTGCTACTATGTCTATAGAAAACGAAGAATATGGGTTTGAAGTTTTAGATTTTGTGTGCAAGCAATCATATGGAATAAAAAAAGGTTTAGTAACTGATTTTAATTTAGCAGTGGATTGCATAAAAAAATGCTTAGAAGAATTAGCAGAAAAAACACAAACTAATATAAATGGTGTTTATTTGGGCTTTAGTTGCAAAGGATGTAAAATAATACCTTCCAAGGGGTATACTTATGTAGGGGAAGATTCTTATGTAAATGAAACTAATATACAAAATGCGTATAGAGATGCTAAAAACATATTGCTTAAGGATGATGATTGTATAGCGGATAGTGTAATAAATTGTTTTTATACAACAAATGAAGAGTGTGTTAAAAATCCTATTGGTATAACATCAGATAAGCTAGAGATAGATTTAGATTTAATATTATCAGATGTTAAATATATAGATAATTTAAAACAAGCAGTTTTGGAAGCTGGATATCAAGTATTAGGAACAGTTTTATCTATAAATGCACTTAAAAATATATTTTTAAGTGAGGATACAATCTCAAAAAATGTTGGAATAATAGATATAGGAACAGAAAAAACTGAAATAGCTTTATATAATGCCAATCAGTTAATTGGTACAGGTCAAGTTCCGTTTGGAGGAGATGCGATAACTAAAGATTTAGCTATTTGTCTTGAAATTGATGAAAATATGGCAGAACAACTAAAAAAAGAATGTGCTAAAGATTATATTTATATGGCAAAAGAGTCTATTATTGATTTAGGTACACGAGAAGTTGATGCTAGATTTGTTCATGATGTAATAGAAGCTAGACTAGATGAAATTTTAGAGCATATATATAAAGAAATTTCTAATAATGAATTTTATGAAAAAATTGACTTTTTTATAATGACAGGAGAGGGATTAGTATATTTTGAAGAAATAGACAAAAAAATACAAGAAATATTAGGAAAAAAAGTTAAGTTATTTAAAAAACATGACTTTTATTTAAATAATTCTGCTATTATTGTCTCTATTGGTATTGTTAAAGAGGTATATGATAGGTTAAAATTAATATGTGATGAAAAAGTATTCTCTAGTATTAATATAAATAATAATGTAGATACTAATATAAACACTTCTGTAGATGATGAAAGTGAATATGATAACAAAAAAAATAAAAAAAGAGGGCTTTCAAGATTTAAAGCCTTTTTAGACGATATTTTCTAAAGGGGGAGTTATTTTGTTAGATTTTGATGTAGATATCCAATCATTTACTAATATTAAAGTAGTAGGCTGTGGAGGTGGTGGTGGAAACGCCATAAATAGAATGATTCAAGAAGGCTTAAGAGATGTTGAATTTATAGCTATAAATACTGATAAACAAGCGCTTATGCTTTCACATGCACCAAACAAAATACAAATAGGTGATAAACTTACAAAAGGTTTGGGTGCAGGAGCTAATCCAGAGATAGGTCAAAAAGCTGCAGAAGAGAGTAAAGAAGAGATAACAGAAGCTGTAAAAGGTGCTGATATGGTATTTATAACAGCAGGAATGGGTGGTGGAACTGGTACTGGTGCTGCGCCAGTTGTTGCAGAGATTGCAAAGTCTATGGGTATACTAACAGTAGGTATAGTAACTAAACCTTTTCCATTTGAAGGTAGAAGAAGAATGACTCATGCTGAAATGGGTATACAAAACCTAAAAGAAAAGGTAGATACACTAGTAATAATACCAAATGAGAGATTGTTATCTATGGTAGACAAGAAAACTACACTTTTAGATTCTTTTAAAAAAGCAGATGATGTTTTAAGACAGGGTGTTCAAGGTATATCAGATCTTATAACAAATCCAGGACTTATAAACTTGGACTTTGCAGATGTAAGAGCGGTCATGGTTGATAAAGGATTAGCACATATGGGTGTAGGAAGTGGAAAAGGTGAGACAAGAGCACAAGATGCAGCTAGAGAAGCAATATCATCTCCATTATTAGAAACATCTATAGTAGGAGCGACAGGAGTACTATTAAATGTAACAGGAGATGGAGAACTTGGACTTTTAGAAATTAATGAAGCTGCTGAAATAGTTCAAGAAGCGGCAGATCCTGATGCAACAATAATATTTGGAACAGTTATAGACGAAACTTTAAAGGATGAAATAAGAATAACTGTTATAGCTACTGGTTTTGAAAAGGACAGAAATACTAGCTTTAAAAAAGAATCAATTTCTGAGAGAAGAATGGAAAGCTTAGCGAGAGAGACTGAAAGAGAAGAGGTTGCAGCAACTGCAACAACAATAGAAAAGCCTAGAGAAAGAGAACAAGAACAAGATTTAAATATTCCAACTTTCTTAAGAAATCCTAGAAAAAGATTATAATAAAAGTAGTAAAAACCCTTAGAGATATTTCTCTAAGGGTTTTATTATATATTTGGGGAAGTTAAATGAATTTATTGTAAAATGTAGGGGAAAAAATTTTTTGTATTAATATTACAATGTGACAAAATTTTATATAGCAAAGTTTTATAATATTTATAAGAGGTGGTGATATGACAGTATATATAGATATAGTTATAATTGAAAATTTAATTATAAACTATTTTCTTATATTAACAACCACGCAAATTATAGGAATAAAAACTAAAGAAATAAACATGTTTTTAGCTAGTCTTTTAGGAAGTGTGTATACATTGTTTATATTTTTACCTAAATTAAATTTTTTAACCAATATAATAGGAAAATGTATTGTTGTGATCATTATGATGATAATAAGTATTAACAGAAAAAAAGTGGCAGTTATTTTAAAAGCATCTATTACATTTTTTATGATTTCATTTATGTTTGTTGGAATATGTTTTTTCTTTTCATTAATCCAAAATAATTATGATATAACAAAAGCTTTTGTTATAGAAAAGTATTCATCAAAATATTTAATATTTGCAGCAATTATCATATATATTATTTTTAACAGGGTTATATTTTATATAAAAGATAGAATTAGTATATCAAGTTTAATATATGATTTAGAAATGAATATAGATGGAGAGGTAATAAAATTAAAAGGATTTTTAGATACAGGTAACGAACTTGTAGAACCATTAACTTCTTTGCCTGTGTTAATAGCAGAAAAACATTATTTTGGAAATATTACTTTAGAAGATAAAGAATTATTTAGTATACCTTATAAAGTAGTTAATGGATACAATAATATGATATCTGGATTTAGAGTAAAAAATATAAAAATATATAATAAAAGCAGTAACCTTTTAATTAAAGACGCTATAGTATGTTTTTGTGACCAAAGACTAAGTGGAGATGGAGATTATGAGGCATTATTATCTAGAGGAATGATATAATAAATAGGTAAAAAGGGGGGCAAGCTTTGTTTAAAATTCAACTATTATTAAATAGAGTTATTTCAAAATTAAATGTATTTTACAAATCAATATATTATGTTGGGGGAACTGATGTATTACCTCCACCTTTAAGTAAAGAAGAAGAGGAGAAATTAGTTTCTGAACTTGCGGCAGGGAATGATAAAACAAAGAGTATATTGATAGAAAGAAATTTAAGACTTGTTGTTTACATTGCAAGAAAATTTGAAAATACTGGGGTTGGTGTTGAGGATTTAGTTTCAGTTGGAACTATTGGCCTTATAAAAGCTGTAAACACATTTAATCCAGATAAAAAAATAAAGCTTGCAACTTATGCTTCAAGATGTATAGAAAATGAAATACTTATGTATTTAAGAAGAAATAGCAAGGTTAAAGCTGAAATATCTTTTTATGAGCCGCTTAACATAGATTGGGATGGAAATGAACTTTTGTTATCAGATATTTTAGGCACTGAAAATGATACTGTATATAATTTAATAGAAGATGAGGTAGATAGAGAACTTTTGTTTACAGCAATGAAAAATCTATCAAAGAGAGAAAAAGAAATTGTTCAGTTAAGGTTTGGGCTTCAAGGTTACAAAGAAAAAACACAGAAGGAAGTAGCTGATATGCTAGGAATATCGCAATCATATATTTCAAGGCTTGAAAAAAAGATAATAAAAAGATTAAAGAAAGAAATTAATAAAATGATTTAAAGTATAAAATCAACTCTCTTAGGTAATAATTAAAATGCAGAAGTAATTACTTCAAAGGAGTTGATTTTTATTATGATGATAAATAAGGTAGAGATATGTGGTGTAAACACAGCTAAATTGCCATTATTAAAAGAAAAAGAAATGAGGGAACTCCTTTTAAAGATGAAAGATGGAGATAACTTAGCAAGAGAAAAGTTTATTAATGGTAATTTAAGACTAGTTTTAAGTGTTATTCAAAGATTTAATAATAGAGGTGAAAATGTAGATGACCTTTTTCAAGTTGGATGTATAGGTCTTATGAAATCCATAGATAATTTTGATTTAAGTCAAAATGTGAAATTTTCTACTTATGCTGTTCCAATGATAATAGGAGAAATAAGAAGATATTTAAGAGATAATAATTCTATAAGAGTAAGTAGGTCTTTAAGAGATATTGCTTATAGAGCATTACTTGTTAGAGATAAATTGATAAATGATAATAATAAAGAACCTACCATATCACAAATTGCTAAAGAATTAGATATTCCAAGGGAAGAAGTTGTATTTGCATTAGATGCAATTCAAGATCCAGTATCGTTGTTTGAACCTATTTATCACGATGGAGGAGATGCTATATATGTAATGGATCAAATTAGTGATTCAAAAAATCAAGATGAAAATTGGCTTCAAAATATTTCAGTAAAAGAGGCTATGAAAAAATTAAATGATAGGGAAAAATTAATTTTGACCCTTAGGTTTTTTAATGGTAGAACTCAAATGGAAGTAGCTGATGAAATTGGAATTTCTCAAGCACAAGTATCTAGATTAGAGAAAATAGCATTAAAACATATGAAAAAATATGTATAGAGCCTAATTTTAGGCTCTATTTTTATATGATGAAACATATTAATAATATGATAAATTAGATAACTTAATAATAAATAAGTATACAATAGCATATAAATACTTATGGGGGAGGTTTATTATGGAGGAAATGTTATTTTCATTAAATAACTTAAGGAGTATGGAGGTTATAGATTTTAATAAAGGAAAAAAGCTTGGTCATATAATTGATGTAAAGATAGATTCTGATTTAAATAAAATATTATCTATAATAATACCGGAGGAAAAGACATCATGGTTTGGAAAATCAGAAGATATAGAAATACTATGGGAAAACGTGATTAAAGTTGGAATTGATGTTATACTAGTTAAAGTGGAAAATGATAATAAATATGATGTGGATAAATATATGTAGAAATTACATGAAAAAAAATGTATAATAAAAATACAGTTTTATAGAAGGATGTGAAAGTAGATGAGATGTCCTTATTGCTCCTATGAGGAAAGTAAAGTAGTAGATTCAAGAGCTACTGATGATTATACAGCTATAAGAAGAAGAAGAGAGTGTTTAAGATGCTCAAAAAGGTATACAACATATGAAAAAGTTGAGGATATACCTATATTAGTAATAAAAAAAGATTCTATAAGAGAAACTTTTAATAAAGATAAAATAATGAGCGGCATAGTAAAAGCATGCCAAAAGAGACCTGTTTCCAGAAGTCAAATGCAAAACATAGTTGATGATATAGAAAAAAACATAAGTAACAAAATGATAGTGGAAATAAAATCAGAAGATATAGGCGAAATGGTTATGGAGAGATTAAAAAATGTTGATGAGGTATCTTATGTAAGATTTGCATCTGTTTATAGGCAATTTAAGGATATAAATACCTTTATGGAAGAAATAAAGAATTTAATGAAGTAAAGAAGGTAGGCTGTAGAGTCACTACAGTTTACCTTTTTTGCTTCATTTGTGATAAAATAAAACAATACAATAAATTAAGAAAGGAAAAAATATGAAAGAATTAATTAAAGATGATATGAAATTTTTAAGTTTCAACGATGGTAACGTATCTATTAACTTTTCAACGGCTTTTAATAAAATTGATTTTAAAAAGAGTGCTATAGAGGGAAAGAAAAATATTCAAAGATTAGAGGATATTTTTGCTTTAGATAATGTATTATATTTGAATCAAATTCATAGCGATAAGATAATAGATTGTAAGGATAATTTGATAGCTCCAAAAGGAGAGATTGATGGAGATGCTATAATTACAAATAAAAAGAATGTAGGTATTGGAGTATTTGCTGCAGATTGCACTCCTGTTATAATTTATGATAAAGAAAAACAAGTTATAGCAGCTGTTCATAGTGGATGGAGAGGAACTTTTGATGAGATAGCTAAAAAGACTTGTAAATATATGATTGATAATTATGGATGCAATAATTTAGATGTTATAATAGGACCTCACATAAGACAATGTTGTTATGAAGTTAGTAGAGAATTAGCAGAAAAATTTCAAAGAAAATTTGGTGATGAGGTTGTAGATAACAGAAATCTAAGTTTAGAAAAGTGTATAATAAGTCAATTAAGTGGGATTGTAAATATGACAAATATAAAATCTTTAGGTAAATGTACTTTTTGTGATACATCTGAAGAATTTCATAGTTTTAGAAAAACAGGAAAAAATTCTGGGAGGTTATTTGCTTTTATATTCCTAAAATAAATGATTTTAAGAGGTACGACACATGAGAAAGAAAATAGTTATATCTATTAGTGCTATCATAATATTATCTCTTATTATTATGACTGGATTATATTTTGGAATATCTAACTATAGATATATACAAAATTCTAAAAGTGTTTTATTAGAATATGATAAAATATTAGAGGTATTAATAGATAATAATATAAGTTTAAATGATGAACTTAGTTTTCTTAAAAATAGTAATGTTAGAGTGACGTATATAAGTGCTAACGATACAGTTTTATTTGATAGTTACAAAGACTCAAATAAGGATACACATGCAGATGCTATAGAAGTTGAAGAGGCCATGAAAAATGGTTATGGAAGTAGTATAAGGTATAGTAATGAAGTTAATAAGGAAATGGTGTATTATGCTTTAAAATTAAGCAATGGAAGTGTAATAAGAACATCAATGCCGTTAGATAGTGCTATAATATTTAAAGATATAAATATTGGGTATTACTTGATTGCCTTATTAATATCTATTTTAATAGCAGTACTTTTATCTATTAGAATTACTAAAGTTATACTAAATCCGTTGAAAGAATTAGAAAATACAACCTCTAAGATTGCAAATGGAGAATTAAGTAAAAGAGTAAGTATAAAAACAATAGATGAATTTGGAATGCTTGGGAAAAGTTTTAACAATATGGCTGATAGGTTAGAGGAGAGTATTTCTGAATCATTAGACAAACAAAACAAATTAGAAGCAATACTTAAAAGCATGGATAGTGGAGTAGTTGCAGTAGATAGTGAATTAAAAGTCATAATGATTAATCCATACGCTAAAAAAATATTTGGTGTAAGAGGAGATATAATAGGTAAAAAATTTAGTAGATATATAATGGAAGATAATATATTAAATGTTCTTAAAAATAGTGAAGATAGAGTTGAGGTATTAATAAGATATCCTGAAATTAGAAATTTAAAAATAAGAACAGCAAATATAATAAATGGTGAAGATAAGATTGGAACAGTTGCAGTAGTTCAAGATATAACTGATATAAAAAGGCTTGAGAATATGCGAAGTCAATTTGTTGCAAATATATCTCATGAATTAAAAACACCATTAACTTCAATTAAAGGATTTGCTGAAACCCTAAGATATGTAGACGATGATGAAACGAGAAATAAATTTTTAGATATTATAGATGAAGAATCGGATAGATTAGCAAGGCTAATTGGTGATATATTAATTTTATATGATATTGAACAAAATAGAGATCCTGTTTATGAACCATTTTCCACGAAAGATATAATACAAAATGTAGAACTTCTTGTTATGAGAGAAGCAAAGAATAAGAATATATCAATAAGTGTAGATGCAGAAGATGATATAGAACTTATAGGAGATAGAGATAAGTTTAAGCAAATGCTTATTAACTTAGTTTATAATGCAGTAAAATATACAGAGCCCAATGGAAGTGTTATGGTTTCTAGCTTTAAGGATAAACGTGATTTTGTACTAACTGTAAAAGATACTGGTATTGGTATAAGCAAAGAGGATTTACCAAGAATATTTGAAAGGTTTTATAGAGTTGATAAGGCGAGAAGTAGAAACAGTGGTGGAACAGGTTTGGGACTTGCAATAGTAAAACATATTGCTATAAGCTTTAATGGTGTTATTGATGTTAAAAGTACACTTGGAAAAGGAACAACATTTATAATTAAAATTCCTATATCAAGAGATTTTACTTAAAACATAATTTAAAATAAAATGTGATTAAAATTTCTATAAGTTGACTATAATATTTAATTAAGGTAATATATCATAGATAGTATTAAAGCAGGGGTGAATCATATGAAAAATAAGATATCCAAGGTAATTGAAGGCGGTATTGCAGAAGAACTTGGTATTGAAGTTGGAGATGTACTATTATCTATAAATGGAGTAGAAATTGTTGATATTATAGATTATAAATTTTTATTGGCAGATGATTATTTAGAAGTAGAAGTTTTAAAACCTAATAATGAAATTTGGGAATTTGAAATAGAAAAAGATTATGAAGAAGATTTAGGGGTAGAGTTTGAGCAAGTAATTTTAGATAAAGCGAAAAGTTGCAGTAATAAATGCATGTTTTGCTTTATAGATCAACTCCCAAAAGGCATGAGAGAAACTTTATATTTTAAAGATGATGATTCTAGACTATCATTTTTACAAGGAAATTTTGTAACTCTTACAAATATGAAAGATGAAGATATAGATAGAATAATAAGGTATAGAATAAGTCCTATAAATGTGTCTGTGCATACAACTAATCCTGAACTTAGAGTTAAAATGTTAAGTAATAAATTTGCAGGAAATGTATACGAGAGGTTAAAAAAGTTAGCAGATGCTAATATAGAAATAAATGCACAAATAGTTACCGTTCCAGGGGTTAATAATGGAGAGGAACTTATAAAAACTGTGGAAGATTTATATAAACTTTATCCATCAATACAAAATATAGCTGCAGTTCCTATTGGAATAACAAAGTTTAGACAAGGATTAAAAGAAGTTACTATATTTGATGAAGAAAGTTCAAGAAGAGAAATTAAAAATATTGAAAAGCTTCAGAAAAAGTATATAAAGGAAATAGGTTCACCGTTTGTTAGACTTGCTGATGAATTTTATGTCATGGCAAAAGAAGAAATTCCAAGTGATGATTTTTATGGGGAGTATGAACAGTTACAAGATGGAATCGGAATGATTAGATATTTAAGAAGTTCCATAAAAAATACCATTGATTCATTAAATATGGGAAAAGGATCATTTACAATGATAACTGGAACATCTGCTTATGACGAAATAAAAAGTGTTGCAGATATTATACAAAATAAAAATTCTAGAATAAAGATAGATTGCTATAAAATCATTAATAATTTCTTTGGAGAAACTATAACAGTTGCAGGTCTCTTAACAGGAGTAGACATAATTGAGCAATTAAAAGAAAAGATAAATACAAAATATCTTATAATGTCTGATAATATGTTTAGACAAGGTTATGAAGAAGGTAGCATAGAAGAAAAAATAATGCTAGATGATTATAAAATAAAAGATATAGAAAATGCTTTAGATGTTAAAGTTATAGTTTGTAAATATACAGGGGAAGATTTAATAGAGTTAATAAATAAACATTTGGAGGAGGAATAAATTATGGCAAAACCTATAGTGGCGATAGTTGGTAGACCTAATGTTGGAAAGTCAACTTTATTTAATAAACTAGCTGGAAAGAGAATATCAATAGTTGAAGATACACC
>OIYS01000107.1_pt1 | contig 59677 bp, 52 predicted proteins | sample 1588271 | NCBI WGS metagenome assembly OIYS01 (sample SAMN03283286) | human gut metagenome | biome: human-associated habitat; material: feces | host: Homo sapiens | place: Peru | collected 2012 | reverse complement strand
ACAAGTGATGAGGCAAGAAAAGGCAAAAAATTATTGTTTGTAGGCGTGATGAGTTTGACTCTCGTCAGCCTAATTGAAAGGAATGTTTTTTGAAAATGAGTAATGACATTACTACCCCTGTAACGGAAAATTACGACGAAAATTCCATACAGGTGCTTGAAGGGCTTGAGGCGGTGCGAAAGCGCCCCGGTATGTATATAGGCTCTACGGGCGAGCGCGGTTTGCACCACTTGGTCTATGAAATTGTGGATAACTCGATAGATGAGGCGCTTGCGGGCTACTGCGATAAGATTTTGGTGGAAATACTGGATGACGGTATAATTCGCGTTACCGATAATGGGCGCGGCATACCCGTTGGTATTCATCCGCAAAAGGGAATACCGACAGTCAGCGTCGTTTTCACAATTTTGCACGCGGGCGGTAAATTCGGCGGCAGCGGCTATAAGGTTTCGGGCGGTCTGCATGGCGTGGGCGCGTCGGTTGTAAACGCGCTGTCTTCTTGGCTGGAGGTTGAAATTTGCGACGGCAAGCATATCTATTTGCAGAGATATGAGTGCGGCAACATAAAAACCGACCTTAAAATAATAGGCGATACCGATAAAACAGGCACAAAGGTTACCTTTAAGCCTGACCCGACAATATTTACAGATACTACACGCTATGATTTTGATACCCTTTTGCAGAGACTGCGCGAGCAGGCTTTCTTAAACGCGGGCATACGCATTGTTTTAAAGGATGAGCGGACAGACGCGGATATTCCCCACCGCGAAGAAGACCTGCACTTTGAGGGCGGTATAAAATCATACGTTGAATTTTTGCTTGAAAAGAGCAAGAAGGACAGACTTAATCAGGACGTTATTTATTTAAGCGGCTCATCGGGCGACTCTATGGCGGAAATTGCGCTTTTGTGGAGCACGGGGTATGATACCAAAATAATGTCCTTTGCGAACACCATTCACACGGTGGACGGCGGTACGCATGAAAGCGCCTTTAAAACCAGCCTTGCAAGAGTGATAAACAAATATGCCCGCACCTTTAAGTTTTTGAAGGACAGCGACGCCAATTTAAAGAGCGAGGATATTAACGAGGGTCTTGTGGCGGTTGTAAGCGTTAAGCTTACCGACGCGCAGTTTGAATCGCAGACCAAGGCGAAATTAGGCAACACCGCAATAGGCACGCTTGTAAACAACATAGTTGCCGAAAAGATGATGAATTATCTTGAAGACCACCCAGCAGAGGCTAAGATAATTCTTGATAAATCAATAGCTTCCTCCAACGCGCGCGAGGCGGCACAAAAGGCACGCGAGCTGCAAAGAAATAAATCGGGCATAGGCGGAAAAACCAGAATGCCCGAAAAGCTGACCGATTGTATTTCAAACGACCCGACTAAGACTGAAATATTCATAGTAGAGGGAGATTCGGCAGGCGGCTCGGCGGTAGAGGGCAGAAACAGCACCTACCAGGCAATACTTCCGCTTTGGGGTAAAATGCTCAACGTTGAAAAGGCAAGAGTGGATAAGGTTTACGGCAACGATAAGCTGACCCCGGTAATAGTGGCTTTGGGCACGGGAATTGCCGAAAACTTTGATATAAATAAGCTGCGCTATGATAAAATTGTTATTATGGCGGATGCCGATGTTGACGGCTCGCACATCAGAACGCTGTTACTTACATTCTTCTTCCGTTATATGCCGCAGCTTATTGAAACGGGGCATATATATTTAGCCCAGCCGCCGCTTTACCGCGTTGCAAAGGGAAAAAGATATTTTGACGCGTTTACGGACGAGGAAAAGGACAGATATGTAGCAGAACTCGGCGGCGACCCCGACGTTCAGCGGTATAAGGGTCTCGGTGAGATGAACCCCGAGCAGCTGTGGGAAACCACGCTTGACCCCGAGCACAGAACAATGCTGAGGGTAAATATGGAAGACGCGGAAATTGCCGACCAAACCTTTACAATGCTTATGGGCGAGGAAGTAGAGCCGAGAAGAAAATTCATTGAAGAAAACGCGGTATTCGCGACAGACTTGGATATTTAAGGGGTGAGAAGAAATGGCAAAGCAAGAAAATGTTTACTGGCCGAGTAATGAAGAAACAAAAATCGTTCCGGTTGAAATTGTAGACGAAATTAAGGGCAGTATGCTCCAGTACTCAATGTCGGTACTGGTGGGGCGCGCTATACCCGATGTGCGCGACGGCTTAAAGCCCGTTCACAGAAGAATACTTTACACAATGTTTGAAAACGGCTTAACGCCCGATAAGGCATACCGTAAATGCGCCGATACCGTAGGTTCGGTGCTCGGCCGTTACCATCCGCACGGCGACGCCAGCGTTTATGACGCAATGGTGCGTATGGCGCAGGATTTCTCCCTCCGTTATCCTTTAATTGACGGTCACGGAAACTTCGGTAACATAGACGGTTACCCCGCGGCTGCCTACCGTTATACCGAATCGAGAATGAACAGATTATCGCTTCATATGCTCGACGATATTAACAAGGAAACGGTAGATTTTCAGCCGAACTACGATAACCGCTTAAACGAGCCCGAGGTTCTGCCCGTCAGATTTCCGCAGCTTTTAGTAAACGGTTCTTCCGGTATAGCCGTAGGTATGGCTACCGAAATTCCGCCGCATAACTTAGGCGAAGTAATTGACGGTATGTGCGCCCTTATTGATAACCCCGAGGCGGATTTACAGGAAATTTGCCGGTATATAAAGGGACCCGATTTCCCAACGGGCGGCATAATAATGGGTCGCAGCGGTATTCGCGCGGCTTACGCTACGGGCAGGGGCAAAATAACCCTGCGCGGCAAAGCCGAAATTGAAGAGACCAAAAACGGCAAGTACCGCATAGTTATTACCGAAATACCCTACAAGGTGCGCAAAAAAGACCTTGTTAAGGCAATTTATGACCAGGCGGCGGACAAGAAAATTGAGGGGATAGAAGATGTTGTTGACTATTCCTCAAAGCGCGACGGCGGTATAAGAATAATCGTCGATTTAAAGAAAGACGCTAACCCGCAGGTTATACTTAACAAGCTTTACAAAAACACCGCTTTACAAACCACAATAGGCGCTATTTTACTTGCAATTGTAAACGGCAAGCCGCAGATTTTAACACTTAAGGATATGCTGCAGAACTGCATAGACTTCCAGTGCGATATTATCCGCCGCCGCACCGCTTATGACAAGCGCAAGGCAGAGGAGCGCGCCCACATTTTAGAGGGCTTAAAGGTAGCGCTTGATTTTATTGACGAGGTTATAGCGATAATCCGCTCAAGCAAGACTATACCCGAAAGTAAGCAGGCGTTATCCGACCGCTTCGGGCTTGACGATATTCAGACCACTGCAATCGTTCAGATGCAGTTAGGTAAGCTATCGGGTCTTGAAAAACAGAAAATTCTTGACGAATTGCAGGAAAAGCTGGACTTTATAAAAGAGTGCGAGGCAATTTTGGCGAGTCATGAGCGTATACTTGATATTGTAAAGACCGAGGCTTTGAATCTTCGTGATAAATTCTCGGATGACCGCCGCACCGAAATTACCGACGTTGTGGGCGATGTTGATATTGAGGACCTTATTCCCGAGGAGCAGTGCGTGCTTACCAAAACCGAAAACGGCTTTATTAAGCGCCTGCCTGCCGATACCTATAACGTTCAGCACCGCGGCGGCAGAGGAATTACGGGTATGACCACGCGCGACGACGATACGGTTGAAAATATGTTCGTATGCTCATCGCACGATTACATTATGCTGTTCTCAAATCTCGGCAGAATGTACCGCATAAAGGCATACGAAATACCCGAGGGCAGCCGCACCTCAAAGGGAATGAATATTATAAACATTCTGCCCCTTATGCCGAACGAGAAAATTACGATAATTCTGCCCGCTTCCGAGCTTGACGAGGAGCACTTTATAACCATGGTAACAAAGAAGGGTATTATAAAGCGTACCAAGCTTTCGGAGTTCAGGAACACAAGAAAGAGCGGTATTATTGCAATTTCAATAGATGATGACGACGAGCTGACCTTTGTTAAAATGACAAACGGGGAAAACAACCTGTTTATAGCCACCAAAAAGGGTATGGCAATTCAGTTTAACGAAAATCAGGTTCGCGCCATGGGCAGAGGTGCGCGCGGTGTTAAGGCGATTACAATGAAGCCCGAGGACTATGTGGTTTCAATGGAAATTACGAGTGACGACACCAAGCTTTTAACCATTACCGAAACAGGCTACGGCAGAATAAGCCCGATAAGCGACTACCGCCTGCAATCGCGCGGCGGTAAGGGTCTTACCAACTACCGCGTTGAAAAATACGGCGATGTTGCGGCGTCGCTTTCGGTAACGGGCGAAGAGGATATTATAATGATAGCCTCAAACGGTATAATAATAAGAATATTCTCGGGCGATATTTCCACCTTTGCCCGCCCCGCAAAGGGTGTGCGCGTAATGAAGGTGGGCGAGGGTGAAAAGATACTCTCGGTAGCGGTGACAGAGCACAGCGACGAAGAACCGACCGATCTGCCCGAAACACCCGAGGCTGACGCGGGCGCGGCAGAGCCCGACGAGCCGGAAACCGAGGAAGAAAGCACCGGCGCAGAGGAATAGAGGAGAATATTCCGAGTAAAAAGGCAGGTATAAAACTATGGATGATTATAATCCGCAGTTTGAGGAGCAGAAAACGGACGCGGCAAATACCAATCCCCCGACTTTTGAGCAGCCGGGGGTGAGCGCAATACCACACAGCTATGTAACGTTTATTCCCTACGGCTTTACGCCTAAAACCTATGAGGAAAGAAACGGAATAAGGAAAAGGGCGCAGGCAATCGGTCTTTCACTTATAATTACGCTTGTGGTAAGCTCTGTATGGAGTATTGTTTACCTTTTTATAATGGGTAAGCTGGGCTTTACTTCCGAAAAGGCAATGGAAATTGTGCAAAACCCCGCGATAATGCAGGTTTTGCAGGTATGCTTATCAATTTTAATGTTCACCGTTCCGTTTATTATAATGTTCCGCGCAAACGGAATGCGAATAAGCGATTTGGTGCCGCTTGAAAAGCCGCGGCGGGGAAACAGGGCGGCAATGTATTTTATAGGCGTTGCGTTTTGCGCATTTGCGAATATTGCAACCTCCATGGCAAGTCAGTTTTTCCAATTTTTCGGAATTGAGTATAACGTGGATTTCGGTGAAACTCCGAAAGGCTTTTTCGGATTTTTGCTCTGCCTTTTTGCTACTGTCGTTGTACCGGCACTGGTGGAGGAATTCGCGTTCCGCGGGCTTGTTTTAGGGTTGCTACGTAAATACGGCGACGGCTTTGCGGTGCTTGTATCATCAATTCTTTTCGGGTTTATGCACGGCAACTTTGAGCAAATGCCCTTTGCCTTTTTGGTTGGGATTGCCTTAGGCTTTATAGTGGTAAAAACAAATTCGCTGCTTTTGGCAATGGCGGTGCATGCTACAAATAATTTTGTGTCCGTAATTTTTGATTTTATGCCGAGCAGTATTCCGCAAACGGCGCAGAATATTATATATTCGGTATTCCTGTTTATTTGCCTGACATTGGGTATTCTGGCGCTTGCTTTAAGCGAAAATTCAAATGAAATGTTTAAATTTGAAAAATGCAGCTGCAAAAGCGAGCTCAAGCAGCGCTTTAAATGGTTTTTTACAAGCCCGGTTATTATAATATTCATTGTTATATGTATTGCCGAATCTCTTGTATATTTTTAAAAGGAGTTTGTAAATATGTTTGGTTATTTAGCGGAATTGGGTTTACCGGAGGAAGCCGTATCATTCTTTATAACTGTTTTTATAGGCGCTATTGCGGTTTCCGCGGTTATCGGAATAGCAATTTATCTGTTAGAAAGCATAAGCGTTTATAAAATGGCAAAAAGCGCGCAAATCAAAAACCCGTGGCTTGCCTTTATTCCCGTGGCGGACAGTTGGGTATTCGGCACGCTTGCCGAAAAATACAAAAATAAAAACGGAAATAAATCCGCCCGTTTCGGCATAATTCTTCCCGTCTTAGAGGGAATAGTGCTTATAGAATCGGTAGCGCTTACAATATTTACGGTAATTTCTATAAGCAAAATTACGGGCTATGCATTTGATGCGGTAAATACCTCGGCTGAAATGGCACCCGAGCAGTTTATGTCGCTTATTCCGGTAATAATTCTTTACTTCGCGCTTATGGCGGTGGCAATTGCTTATACGGTCGTTTTCTTTATTGCTTTGTGGCGCATTTATTCCGCTTTTGATAAATCTAACGCTACGCTCTATATTGTGCTGTCGATAATCTTCACAATTTCGGTGCCGATTATCCTCTTTATTATAAGAAACCGCAAGCCCGAGTTTGACCCGCATAACAATATGCCTTATTTTTCGGGAACATTTCAGGGCTAAAAAATGAACAGTGAGTTTATGAAAGCCGCTCTTGCCGAGGCGCGCTCTGCCGCACGCGGCGGAGAGGTTCCGGTGGGGGCGGTTATTGTTAAGAACGGAAAGATAATAGCAAGGGGGAGAAACAGGCGCGAAGAAAAGCAAAACGCGCTATCCCACGCCGAAACCGAGGCGATAAACGCCGCCTGCAAATATTTAGGCTCCTGGCGGCTTGACGGCTGCGAAATGTACGTTACCCTAGAGCCATGCCCTATGTGCGCGGGCGCTATTATAAACGCGCGAATTTCCACCCTCGTTTTCGGGGCGTATGACCTTAAAGCCGGCTGTATTGACAGCGTGGTCAGGCTTAGCGATATACCGCTTGATAACAAGCCCGAAATTTACGGCGGAATATATGAGGACGAATGCTTATCACTCCTGCGGGAATTTTTCGGTAATTTAAGATGAAGCGAAAAATACTTGAAATAATAAATAAAAACGGAATACGCGACGCGGGCTTTTGCGATTACAGCCTTGTAAAGGAGCGCCTTTTGCCCTGCCGCGCGCGGCAGCGGCTGCCCGAAAATGCAAAAACAATAATTCTGCTTTTGTTCCCCTACAAGGTGAGAGACGCTCACCCCGAAAACATTTGCCGATATGCTTCGGTGCCCGATTACCACGATATAACGCAAAAATATCTTTCAAACATAACAGATGATTTAAAAAAGGAATTTCCCGATTATAAATTTGAAAGTTTTGCCGATAATTCGCCCATACCCGAGGTTTCCGCCGCGGCTGCCGCGGGGCTTGGGGTATACGGTGAAAACGGGCTTTTAATAAACAAAACCTACGGCAGTTGGTGTTTTATTTGCGAAATTGTAACCGACCTTGAAATTCCTGCCGAAAATCACTTTAAAAAATGCCCTGTGTGCGGCAATTGCAAAAAGGCTTGTCCAAGGGGGGATTTAGAGGAAAAATGCTTATCGGCTGTCACACAGCAAAAAAAAGAGCTTAATTTTGCCGAAAAAGCAGCCCTCAAAAAGTATAATACCGTTTGGGGCTGCGATATTTGCGCTGAGGTGTGCCCGCTTAATAAAAATGCGGCGAACACCTATATTCCCGAGTTTATTGCGGGCTACCGCGACCGCTACGAATACGGCGAGGATATTTCGGGCAGAGCCTACGAGTGGCGAGGGGAAAAGGTGATAAAAAGGAACTACGAAATTATTTACGGAGAAAAGACCGAAGATCATCGGGTTTTACTACCTTAAACATTAGCATTGCCCCGAAGTACAGCGGCAGCGAAATTACACATAAAAGTATTATGTAAACCAAATTACCCATACCGCCCCAAAGCCTAAGTAATCTGTCGCAAGCTATGGCAATTACCGCGGCGGAGGTAAGCGGCAGTAAAATCTCATTTATAAAGCGAATTTTAACCTTTGTTACGTGCAGCAATCTGCCGACGTTTAAAAAGCAGGTTAAAACGTTTGAAAAATACATTATCCAGATAAATCCCCTGAGCCCGAAAATCGGCAGTAATATAAGAATCAGAATAATTCTAAGCACCGAATCGGAAACAGCGGTGCGGAATGTGAAGGCTTGCTGGTCAAGACCCTTTAAAATGCCGTCGGAAATGCTGTCCAAATACATCAGCGGCACTATTGGCGAGAGAGAGCGCAAAAGCTCGCCCACCTCGGGGCTTTTATATATAAGCAGACCTATTTTTCTGCCCCCAACAAAGAATATCGCGCCGAAAATAAAGGCGATAACGCTTGTCAGCTTTAAAATATTTCGGGTTGCCGAGCGCACAAGCCCATGGTGATTACGCGCTTCCGCCTCGGATATTTCAGGAATTAAGAGCGTGGAAACGGCGTTTAACAGGGTGGAGGGGAAGAAAAGTATAGGCAGCGCCATGCCCTTTATCATACCGAATTGAGAAAGGGCGTTTTCACCCCCGAACGGATATTTTGCAAGGTTTTTCGGCACTAAAATATTCTCGCCCGTGCGCAGCGCGGTGTTTAAATATCTGCCCGAGGTTATGGGAACAGAAATGTGCAGTATGCGCCTTACTATGCCGAACGGCGGGCGCGGCCTGCCGGTGAGGTTATCAAGCTTTCTCGTATCCCGCAGCCATATAAGCCAGAGCATTAAAAACGAGAATATTTCGGCGGCGCTGTCACCCAAAATCACGGCAGCGGCGCAAGCACCTAAGCCCTTAGTGCAGAATTTGCCCACAAGCACTACTATAAGTATTATTCTTACCGCCTGCTCAAACAGCTGCGAAACGGCGTTCGGCGTTATTTTGCGGCGGGCTATGAAATACCCGCGCAGACAGGAGGAAAGCCCCATAAAAGGGAGCGAAAGCGGCAGTATTTTAAGCGCGGGCACGGCGCGTATATCGTTCAAAAACCGAACGGCTATAAATTCCGCCCCGAAAAACACCGTTACAACCGTTATCCCCGCAATAAGCAAGGTAATTTCAATTGCGCGGCGAAGTATTTTAAGCGTGCCCCGCTTTGTGCCGAGGGCTAATTCCTCGGCGACAAGCCTTGTAACGGCGGTGCTTATACCGCTTGTGGCAAAGGTGGCGGCGAGCATATACACGCTGAATATAAGCTGATAAAGCCCTATTCCCTCAGAGCCGATAAGCTGCGCCAGCCATACCTTGAAAATTATTCCCACAAAGCGCAATATAAGCGAGGAAACGGTTAAAATAAGGGCGTTTTTAATAAAAATAGTTTTTTTCAATGCTTTTCCACTCCAAGTTCCCGTATAATTTATAATATGAAGCGAAAAAGCGGAAAATGTTAATATCAAGGCAGGTTAAAAAAATGAACTCACCGTTAGCGGACAGATTAAGACCGAAAACAATTGAAGAAGTTGCGGGGCAAAAGCAGCTTTTAGCGCCGGGAAAGGTGCTGCGGCGCATAATCGACTCAAAAAATATACCCAACCTTATATTTTACGGACCCTCGGGCGTGGGTAAAACCACGGTTGCAAACATAATTGCCGCCACAAGCGGTAAAAAACTCTGCTACCTTAACGCAACCACCGCGTCTACTGCCGATATTAAGGAGATTATCGGCTCAATAGGCACAATTGATACCCAAAACGGCATACTGCTTTATCTTGACGAGATACAGTATTTCAATAAAAAACAGCAGCAAATTTTGCTTTCTTACATTGAAAACGGGGATATTACTCTTATAGCCTCCACCACCGAAAACCCCTATTTTTATGTGTATAACGCGATTTTAAGCCGCTCCACGGTGTTTGAGTTCAAGCAGCTGACCCCAGATGATATTTCCGCCGTTTTAGACCGCGCAATCGGCATTTTAAGCGAGGAAAAGGGCAAGAAAATTAAAATTTCGGCTGACGATAAGAAAAAAATATCCCGCGCGGCGGCGGGGGATGTGCGCCGTTCGCTTAATATGCTGGAGCTATGCGTGCTGACAAGCGAAAACGAAACCGAAATTGACATTACCGACGATACGGTGGAGGAAATTGCGGCGGCGAACGCCGTTCGCTACGACCGCGAGGGCGACGAACACTATGATATAATATCGGCTTACCAAAAATCAATGCGCGGGTCTGACCCCGACGCCGCCGTGTACTATTTAGGCAGACTGCTTGCGGCGGGAGATTTGCCGAGCGCCTGCAGGCGGCTTATGGTGTGCGCCTGTGAGGATGTGGGGCTTGCCTATCCGCAAATAATACCCATTGTGAAAGCGGCGGTGGATATTGCGCAGTCGGTAGGTCTGCCCGAAGCGCGCCTGCCCCTTGCCGACGCGGTAATTTTAGTAGCTACCAGCCCGAAATCAAACTCGGGACATAACGCAATAGTTGCGGCAATGGAGGATATTGAAAAGGGAATAGGCGGACCTGTTCCGCGCCAGCTGCAAAACAAGCATTTTGACGGCGAGGAAGCCGAAATAAAGGGGCAGAACTATAAATATCCGCACGAATTTAAAAATCATTATGTAAACCAACAGTATTTACCCGACGCGCTTAAAAATAAGCGGTATTATGAGTATGGAGACAATAAAACAGAGCAAAAATATAAGGAATATTGGGACGCGGTAAAAGGCAAATAAAAATGTTATGTAAACTAAAGGAGGGAATAGTATGAAAGAAAACGGAATACCGAAAAAAACCCGCTTTTTGTGGCAGGTGCGCATATGTTTAATAGGCTTTATTCCGATTGCGGTGCTGCTCTTTCTCTGCTCGGTAACGCTATGGTGCCTTTTGCCGGCAGTAATTTTGGCGGCGGCGCTGCTTATATTTGTGCTGTGGTATATTCCCACCTATTTTGCAAGCTATGAAATACTGTTCCCTAAGGGCGCAATTATTATAAACCGAGGTATCTTTATAAGAACTACCCATATAATGCCCTTTTCAAGGCTTATTTACGTTCAAAGCTATTCCACGCCCCTTGCCCACAGTATGGGGCTTGCGGCGCTAAGCCTTAAAGCGGCGCGCAGCAGCGTTATTATACCCGAGCTGCCCGTATCTGACGTTGAACTGTTTATAAAGTCGGTCACAAAGGAGGAAAACGCTTGAAAAAGGAGTTTCGCGCCCACCCGCTTATGCTTGTAAGCCTTATAAAGCCTTTTCTTTTTGTGCTGGTTCTGCCTGTTTTAAAGGGCGTTATACAGTATATTATAAAGCGCCGCGTTACGGGCGTTTTAACCCTTGAGCTTATAGGCTTTATGGCAATTACCCTTATAGGCGCACTGCGCTGCCTCTCTTTCCGCCTTATTTGCGGCAAAAACGGCGTAACGGTAAAAATGGGTGTGCTTTTTAAAAGCAGCGCCTTTATAAGCGTTAATAAGCTATCATCTGTGCAGACGGTGCAAAACCCTATTGACGCGGTTTTCCGCGCGGTTTCCTACCGCATAAACACTGAGGCAGGACCCAAGGGCAAGGCGGATTTTGATTTTAAGCTGAGCACAAAGGATAGTGCCGAGGTCTCCCACCTTTTATACGGCGAGGATAATTACACCGCCGTTAAGTTTTCGGTCTTTAAGGTGGCGGTTATGGCGGCTACAACCTCATCTGCCGTTACGGGTATGCTTATAGGCGTGCCTATAATAAATAAAACGGGCAAGCTTTTGGGAATTGCCCTCAATAATATTCTGCTTGACGAGATAAACAACGTTTCAAGCGGCTTTAAATCCTACTTTCCGCCTATTGTGAACGCAATAACCCTTGTTTTTCTTTTAAGCTATGCGGTAGCCTTTGTTTATTCGCTCTTTAAGTATATAAATTTCAAGCTCTTTCTTGAAAAGGAAAAGTTAGAGGTGCGGTCGGGCTTTTTCGTGCGCAGCCGTTCCGCCTTTAAAAAGTCCTCGGTAAACGATGTTATTATAGACCAAACCCCGCTTATGCGGCTTTTTAAGCGCTACGCTATGAAGGTGAGCGTGGGCGGCTACGGCGGCTCAAAAAGCGAGACGGCGGTTATAGTGCCCTCGGGCAGACGGGGCGAGATAAAGCGCCAGTTTCAGGCGTATTTTCCGTTTTTAGCGCCAGACGGCAAGCTGATGCACGCGCGGCGGGATATTGTAACCAAAAACCGTTTTTTATATTTGCCGGGGCTGTATTTTATAATTACGGTAGTCGTTTCCATAACGCTGACTCTTATTTTTCCGAAATTCGGCAGACTTACCCTGTTTTTAACTATGGTAGCCTGCGCAGTTATAACGTATTACGCATATTTAAGTATTTATGAGTTCCGCTTGGGTAAGCTGAAAATAGGCAGAAACATCTACGCGCAGACCGTAAAGGGCTTTAACGCCTGCGAACTGCACTGCCCGCGCGAAAATGTGGGGCAGATTAAAATTATACGCACAATTCCCGATATTCGGCTTAATACCTGCAAGGTAGTAATAAGCGTGCGCTCGGAAAGCGCCGATACCGTAAAGGTGCGTATGCTCGATTACGGCGAGGTTAAAAAAAGCATTTCGGACAGCTACGGTATTGAGGTATAAATAATAATCCATAGGGCAACCTATAATGTAAAATAAATGTTTCACGTGAAACATTATAAAAGGGGTTGCCTTATGGATATTTTTATGCATTGCTTATATGCGTTTCTCGTGGGCGGGTTTATCTGCCTTATAGGTCAGATTTTAATTGACTACACCAAGCTTACGCCCGCGCGTATACTCGTTTCTTATGTTGTGGCGGGGGTAATTCTTACTGCAATAGGCGTTTATGAGCCTATTGTCAAGTTTGCGGGCGCGGGCGCTACCGTTCCGCTTACGGGATTTGGTTACAGCCTTGCCTGCGGCGTTAAAGAGGCGGTAAAGGAATACGGCTTTATGGGCATACTGATGGGCGGACTAACCGCAACCTCGGCAGGCGTTGCAACCGCAGTTGTATCGGGCTTTTTAATGGCGGCGCTGTTTAAACCGGGAGACAAAACTTAATGCGGAATTAAGAATTCGGAATGCGGAATGAAAAATAAAGGCTCCCTTGCCTAAAGGGTCGATGTCCCCGCGGTGCGGGGAAAATGTCGCGCAGCGACAAAAGGGGACCGCCGCCGTCAGCGGCTGGCAAAACCGTAGGTTTTGACTGAGGGATTATTACGGACTTTAAATACCCCTCAGTCACTAACGTGACAGCTCCCTTCTGTTTTGACTGTCGTCAAATAGAAGGGAGCCTTTGGTTTGAAAGGCTTTTCAATGATATTTAACGGTAATACCTGACTTTTTAAAGTCAGATACGATTTTATCAATTGCAAATGCTTTTTGCGTATCGCTCATAAATGCATACTCAATTATTGACTTAATTCTTAAAATTAACTGATAACACTCGCCCTCAACAATATCTTTTGCTGAAATTTCCAACTTTGTGCCCGATGGTAACTTTTCCTCGTTTTCCATAACAAATTTCATTATTATTTCTTTATAAGGTTCCATAAAAAACATCTCCATTGTATTTATATACCAACAACTGTTGGTATATAAAACATTATAATACGTTATACTTTTACTGTCAACAACAAATGTGGGTGAAAGTATATGCGCAAGATATTAGCTGAAAGATTAAGAAAATGTCGCGCAGAAAAAGGAGTTACGCAAATGCAGGTAGCGGTTTTCTGTGACATTACGGAAAATGCGTATCAAAATTATGAGAATATGACAAGATTACCGCGAGCGGATATACTTGCACGTATTGCGGATTATTATGGAACTACTACCGATTATCTGTTAGGTAGAACAGATAAACAATAAAGCAACAATCAAAACTGAGGGGTATTTTTTAGTCTGCAATAATCCCTCAGTCAACTTCGTTGACAGCTCCCTTTAGGCAAGGGAGCCTTTATTTTTCATTCCGCATTACGCATTCCGAATTCCGCATTAAATTCAACTGTTTACTTTTGCCCTCCGAAATGCTATAATACTTAAAGTGTTTCACGTGAAACATTTACAGGGAGGAATAAGAATGGGGAAGATAATCGCCGTTGTTAATCAGAAAGGCGGCGTCGGGAAGACCACAACTGCCGTAAATCTTGCTGCCGGCGTTGGCATTGCGGGCAAAAAGGTGCTTTTGGTAGACGCTGACCCGCAGGGCAACTCGACAAGCGGATTTGGAATAAACAAAAAAGAGGTAAAAACCACCTCGTATGAGCTGTTAATAGGCACAGGCAAGCTTGAGAACGCCATAGTAAAGACGGAATATAAGAATGTTGACGTTGTTCCGTCATCAATGGATTTAGCGGCGGCGGAGGTTGATTTAATTGAAATTGAGCACCGCGAGGCGCAGCTTAAAATGACCCTTGCCGCGTCGCGGGATAGCTACGATTACATATTTATAGACTGTCCGCCGTCCTTAGGGCTTATAACGATAAACGCGCTTAACGCCTGCGACACGGTGCTTGTGCCGATACAGTGCGAATATTTTGCGCTTGAGGGGCTTTCGCAGCTTATGGCAACGGTACGTCAGGTAAAAAGGCTTTACAACCCGACCCTTGAAATTGAGGGAATAGTGCTTACAATGTACGACGGGCGGCTGAACCTGACGGGTCAGGTGGTAACCGAAATTAAAAAATACTTTGCCGATAAGCTTTATAAATCGGTAATTCCGCGCGCGGTTAGGCTTTCGGAAGCGCCGAGCTACGGCATGCCGATACAGTATTACGACAAGCGCTCAAAGGGCGCGGCGGCGTATGACGATTTAACCAAGGAATTTTTGAAGAAGAACAGGAGAAGATAAAATGGCTGTAAAAAAAGGCGGACTCGGCAGGGGACTTGACTCCCTTTTCAGCGAAAACGCGACCGACAGCGACGGCGCGGTAAAATTAAATATAAACGATATTGAACCCAACCGCGACCAGCCCCGAAAGGACTTTGACGAGCAGAGCATTTCGGAGCTTGCGGACAGCATTGCAAGACACGGACTTATACAACCTATTGTGGTTAAACCAAATGCAAACGGCAGATACAGTATAATTGCGGGTGAACGCCGCTGGCGCGCAAGCCGCATTGCGGGGCTTAATGAGGTGCCTGTTATAATAAAGGATGCGGACGAGCAGACCCTAATGGAATTAGCGCTTATAGAAAACCTGCAGCGTGAGGATTTAAACGCGGTTGAAGAAGCGCTCGGCTACCGCTCGCTTATTGACGGCTACGGGCTGACCCAGGAAGAGGTTGCAAAACGAATGGGTAAATCGCGCAGCGCGGTGACTAACGCCTTGCGCCTGCTTGCCCTTAACAGCACCGAATTAGAGGCTTTGCGCCGCGGCAGCATTACCGCGGGGCATGCGCGCGCCCTGCTTTCGTGTGATGATGAAAACACGCGCTCTAAAATGCTGCTTGCCGCGGCGGACGGCGCATCTGTCCGTGACCTTGAAAGAATGGCGGCAGCCGCAAAAAAGGCGAAAACTGCGGCTAAAAAGCCCGCAGAGCCTAAACCGACCTTTTACAGCGAGGTTGAGCTTTCACTTAAAAACGAAATGCACAGAAAGGTACATATAAACCCCTCCGGCAACGGCAAGGGCACGCTTACAATTGAATTTTTAAGCGATGACGAGCTTGCCGAGTTTGCGAAAAAACTATCGGAATAATAAATAATTCGGAATTCGTAATGCGTAATGCGGAATAAATGCACTCATGCCGTGCGGGCACTCTATTTCTGTGCGGACAGAAATAGGGGAAAGAACCGTCGGACACCCTTTTGATTGGGTTTCCGAGCCTTCCTGAACAACCAAAGGGGCAAACTCCCCTTTGGATACCCCTACTGCGCAAGGGTACAGTAGGGGCAAAAGCAAAACATATTTCTAAAAGGGAGAAGAAAAAGTGACAACCTATAACCTATTTTATGCACGCTCTTTTGGCACGTTTTTTTTCTTGTTGGTAGTAGTTGTTGTTATAGTATTTATAATTATTTACGACAATAAAAGAACCAAGAAAAAAAGAGAAGGACTTCAACGCAAAATTATGATGTTGGATAGTAAAAAGCCCGAAACTGTAGATAATGATGAAGACATAGAAAAACTACCGTACAGGCGGAAATTTTTGCTTACGAAAAACGAGTACTGGTTTTATAAGAGTCTTAAAGAAATAGCGGATAAATACGACTTTGCTGTTTTGGCGAAAATTCGTTTTGCCGACTTGGTTGAAGTGAGCGCCGAGGCGGACAAAAAGGAATATATGAAGTATTTCGGCAAAATCAAGTCAAAGCACATAGATTTTATTCTTTGTAAAAAGGACAATTTATATCCCGAGTTGTTAATAGAGTTGAATGACAGTTCGCATAACAAAGAGGATAGAATAAAAAGAGACGATTTTATAAAGAAAATCGCCGAAAAAGTCGGCTACAAAATGGTATTTGTAGACGGCACGCAAAACCTTGAAGAAACGATAATAAAAGCACTTGAAATTAAAAGCGAAAACAATAACGACCCACCGATAGATGAGAATTAAAAAAACAAGGTAAAACAACGCGGAAGTTAAATGTGTTTGTAGTAAGGGTTTCCAAAGGGAAGTTTGTCCCTTTGGCTGTTTAGGAGGGTTCGGGAACCCAATCTGAAGGGTTCCCGACGGCTCTTTTCCCTATTTCTGTCCGTACAGAAATAGGGTGCCCGCGCGGCACGAGCGCATTATTCCGCATTCCGAATTCATAATTCCGAATTAAAAAAGTGAGGATTTTTAAAAATATGTGGTTTATATTATCTTTAGTTACAATTATGTTTTGGGGCGGGTCGGACTTATTTTCAAAAATGGGCTCTGATTCGACCGATAAATACAGTCACTGGAAAATAGTAGTTGCCGTGGGTACGGTTATGGGTCTTCACGCGACCTTCGAGCTGCTCACGGGGGCAAAGTTTTACCCCGTGGACTTTATAAAGTATTCGCCCGCTATTATCTGCTATGTTTCTTCAATGATTTTGGGCTATGTGGGGCTAAGGTACATAATGCTTTCGGTGTCTTCGCCGATATGCAATTCATCGGGCGCGGTTGCCTGCGTGCTTTGCCTTATATTTTTGCGGCAAATGCCCGACGCGCTCAGCTGGGCGGGCATAGTGCTTGTGTGTTTGGGCGTTACGGGGCTTGCGTTCGTTGAAAAGAAGTATGACGAAGAGGCGCATGCCTTAGCCGATAAAGCGGAAAACAAAAAATTCAAATCGGGCTTTATTGCGGTATTTTTCCCGATTTTCTATTGCCTGCTTGACGGGCTGGGCACCTTTGCCGACGCGATACTGCTTGATAAGGGAATAGTAGGCGAGGACTCGGCAAACATTGCATACGAGTATACATTCTTTATAATGGGAATTGCCGCATTTATTTACGTTTATGTAATTAAAAAGCAAAAACCGAGCTTTAAATGGGATTTACCCAAGTGGCTCGGTGCGGGCTGCGAAACTGCGGGGCAGTTTGCCTATATTTACGCGATAGGCGATAACCCCACCGTGGCGGCGCCTATGATTTCGGCGTACTGCGTGTTCTCGGTGCTGCTTTCCCGCATATTCTTAAAGGAAAAGCTTTCGTTTAAGCATTATTTAATAATTTTCACCGTTTTTGCGGGAATTATCCTTATGGGCGTTTCCGAGGGGCTGGCGGAATAAAACGGCATTTATTTAATAAGGTTCCGAATTTTTAAAGGTGACAGCTATGTGGGTGCTTTTTGCGTTCGGTTCGGCGCTTTTTGCCGGGCTTACCGCTGTTCTTGCCAAGTGCGGCATAAAAAAGACCGATTCGGATATTGCAACCGCAATCCGCACCGGTGTGGTTCTTGTTTTCTCATGGCTTATGGTTTTCGTTGCGGGGTCAGTGGGCAGCATTACCGCACTCGGTGCCGAAACATGGCTTTTTCTCGTGCTTTCGGGGCTTGTGGCCGGCGCTTCGTGGCTTTGCTATTTCAGGGCGCTGCAAGCAGGGGATGTAAATAAGGTTGTGCCGATTGATAAATCGTCAACCGTACTTACCATTATTTTAGCTTTTATTTTTCTGGGAGAAAAGGTGACGGCGCTTAAAGCCGCTGCCGTTGTTTTAATAGGCGCGGGCACCGTGCTTATGATAGAAAAAAAGGATGTTTCCGAAACAAAACCGGGCAAAAAAGGCTGGTTTATATACGCTGTGCTTTCCGCTGTATTTGCCGCAATGACCTCAATCCTCGGTAAAATAGGTATTGACGGGGTGGAGTCTAACCTCGGCACTGCAATCCGCACCGCCGTGGTGCTGGTTATGGCGTGGCTTATAGTATTTTTAAAGGGTAAACAGCGGGAACTTAGTAACATTCCGAAAAGCGAGTTGGGGTTTATCTGCCTTTCGGGGCTTGCGACCGGCGCTTCGTGGCTTTGCTATTATAAGGCGCTGCAGGACGGTCTCGCAAGCGTTGTTGTGCCTATTGATAAGCTGAGTATTTTGGTTTCGGTGGGCTTTTCGGCGGCGGTGTTCAAAGAACGGCTTTCAAAAAAATCGGCGGCGGGGCTTTTGCTTATTGTTGCGGGCACGCTTATGATGCTGATAAAGTAGATATTAGATTTTATACGGCGGCTTTGCCGCCCATAGTCACCCCGCTGTTTCGGCAACGCCGAAACAGCGGGGTATTTGTCTAATATCTACTATCTAACATCTAACGTCTAAATTGGCTGAGGGGTATTTAAACGAGTTTTAGGTCTTTGATAAGCTACGGTTTTTAACAACCCCTCCGTCTCGCATAGCTCGCCACCGTCTCGGCTTCCGCCTCGGTCGGTGCTTCTGCTTCGCAGAGGTGTCCACCGGACACCCGCACCCTTACACAAGGGAGCCAATTTGCAATCCCATAGGCTCCCTTCTTTTGCGTTAGCAAACAGAGGGGAGCTGTCGAGTGAAACGAGACTGAGGGGTATTTATCTAACGTCTAACATCTACTATCTAACGTCTAAATTGCGTTATATTTAAAATTTAATTTTTAATTATTTTATGTTTAATTTTTGAAAGTATCGGGCGCAATGTCAATTTCCAAAAACGGCGCACCGGGTAGCTTACCCTGTTTAAAAATATATAGAGCTTATATTTGCGGCTTTTTTCGCAATCGCAATATTTCCCCTCTCTGTAAAATGCTTTCATAACGCCCACAATCTGGCTCTCAAGCACATGCTCTTTAACAAAAAGATTGTCGCCGCGAATAATATAGCTGCCGTCGGGGTTTACCTTTAAAATCCGGTGTAAGACCAGTTCTTTTCTGCCTTTCACCCTATAAAGCGGTGCGTCGCCGACTTTAAGAGGAAGCTCTGCTTTTTTTATTACAACAATATCGCGCCCCTGCCGCAGCAGCGGGCGCATGCTTATGCCGCGGGTGCGGGTCATAACCTCATCACGGGTTTTCAGCAGTTCTTCAACGTTTTTTAAGTCCGCCTCTGCCATTATTCAAGCACATCCGCGTCTTTCAGCTTGCCTACAAATTCGCTTACCGTCTCTCTTATTTCCTGCTCGGTTGCGTCTTCGTAATCCTTTTTCATAGCCTCAACAATTTCATCCTCGGTTACATCATTTTTAAGCATATTAAAAATATATGCCCCCGTATCGTTCATTTTAATAAAACCGTTGAATTTTTCAAGGTCATCCCCTACCGCAACCGCTACGATTTTATCCGCAACCTCGTTTGTCACAAAATTGTACTTCAACTTCATTATAAGCCGCTCCTTTATTTTCCTAATAAGTTTAATTTATTCTAAAATCTGCTCCTTCTCAAAAGCTTCAACAAACATCTTGACAATATTTTCAATTTCAGCTTCAGCTTCATGAGGATATTCGGATTTAAGGATAGCTACAATTTCATCGATAGTTACGTCATTTTCTAATATTTTTATTATTTCTGCACCAACATCATTGGTTTTTATAAAGCCGCTGAATTTATCTATATCATCTCCGACCGCAACCGCAACTTTTTTACCCGCCACCTCGTTAACAATCATTTTGTATTTCAATTTCATCTTTGCTTCCCCCAATAATTTTATTATTTTGTATATATATTCTGTAAGTTTCTCTTATTGCCCGTTCTACATTTCTATAATGCAACATTTTATCGACCTCATCACAACGATCCGGGATAGTTTGGGCGCAACGAATCAACTGATAACACAATGGGTATAATCGGCACTTATCACATTGTTCACCTAAATATTTAGCGCGTCTAAAGTCTTCAATAACACTCCTATCAATTTTGTCGCTGTAAATACTGCCCCAAAAATCAGTATCTGAATAGTGCTCGCACTTTCCCAGTTCACCATCAGGCATAATCGTTGTTGTTGCGCAATCATCAGCCATACATTGATGGTATTGAATAAGAGATTTGACCGTTCTTTTCGGAAAGTTCGGTTGGCAATCCTTTAGATAATCTTCAAATTTGAAGAACTTTTGTATCATCATATGCCGTTCCATATCATTTCTTTCCATTTGAACCTTACCGGAATCTTCAAACAAAAGATGAACATAAGCAAAAAATTTTTTATATTTACCAAATCGATTAAGTAAATAATCGGTCAGGTTATATAAATCCGACTCATTATGACTGTCCATATTCATGCGAACCTTGACAAGAATATCGGCATTTAAAAGCCTTTCTATATTATCTGTTACAACTTTAAACGCACTTCTCCCATCGTGATAAATAAAGGACTTACACTTATTATATATTTCTTCGGTTCCGTCTAACGTTATTTGCACACTCTTCGTATTCCAAGTTGAAACAGCTTTAGATACGTTTTCATCATTAAAAAGATAACCGTTGGATATTATTTCGGAAGTGTATGAAACATTGTGTTTTTTAAGTTTGCTACAAATAATATCAATAGCATCGACGTTATATAAAGGCTCTCCTCCAAACCAACGCAATTTAATGCTTTCCGCGCCTTTTGAAGTTTTAAAAATATAATCAGCAACATCTTTTGCTGTTTTTTGACTCATAAACTTGCGACTTCTACCAAGTTCAAAACAGTAAAAGCATCTTGCGTTACAATCTGTGGTCGGTAAAATTGTAAAAACTTTTGTAGGTGCAGAAACATTCGTATAGACAATTGCACTTAAAAGTTCTCTCACTTGCCTTCTCAGTTTTGCATCATCATTTTCTACAGGAACAAAAAACCATTTTTTTATAAGCTCTTGTGTAATTTTATTATCGACATCAATATTTTCGTTCCAAAGTTTTATTTCATCCTTATTTAAAAGGAGCAGTTCTCTCGTTAAAATATTATATATAAGCAGACCTTCATCCACATTGCATTCATAAATATATGTCAGCGGTCTATACTTCGCATCGGAAACACTTTGTGCTCCCAATAAACAAATCGTTGCACCGTGTGGTTCGTAAATTTGTTTCATAAATTATCTATCCTTACAAAAAATAGTGTTATATGCAGTCTCGGCTGCGGAAATATCGGTGTTGCACCTGATAATCCACAAATTGCATTTGCTTAAAAGCAAATCAACCAATTCTAATGTTTTCTTTAATCCTGAAGCATCTTTCGGTAATAAAATTTGATTGAAAATGCGATCAACGGCATTTTCTTTTTTAAACTTTTCAACCGAATTAACAGTATCTCGTTCAATAAAACAAATATCTGTTAGTTTCGATTTAGCATTTATTCCGAATGATTCTTTGCCTTTCCAAGGAGTACCGTAAACATACGGAATATCATTCAATAATCTTACTATCGGTTTATCGCCGTTGATAATTGTTAAATCATCGCCTAAAAGTTCTTTCCATAACAATGTATGGGTTGTTTTTCCGGTGCCGCTCTGCGCAGTAAAGGCAACTGCACGATGATTAACTTCAACAACCGAAGAATGAAATAATATTGCATTATATTTCCATATTTCATTGCAAAACGCTCTACAAGCGCACGCAACTTCACAAAAAGACGGCAGCACACTATTCTGAGTGTTTGCAAATTCTCTATCAATCTGTTCCTGAGTAATATTAATAACTATGTCCGAGTTTTGATTGTTTGTGAGAAATTCCTTTGAAATACTCGTCAGTTTATAATACTTTGTGTTGAATTCAACATTTATATCAGCAATGCAAGCATTGGTTTTATACATCCTCAAGCACCTACTTAAAACCTATAATAAGAAAACTTAAGGGGTGGCTAAAACAACCACCCCTTAAATCAACAACATTAGAGAACGTCGCCATCAAAGACCACTTCGCAACCCTCGCATGTGCAACCGCCGGGACTGGCAGTAACAACGTCCTCGCTCTTAAAACGTACAATATCAAGCTCGAATTTCACTATACTCTAACTCCTTTCATAAAATAATCAATTAAGTAATTACATATTAAAGTATGCTCTTGCAGAAGTACCAAGATTGGCAACAGCCTTAAGAACCTCGCCCATTCTCGCATTACTCCAATTGGCGTTTACATAAGCTTCTATACTATATTCTACCGAAGCAAGCTTTGTAGTTCCGGAATAAATAGTTGCTTTAACTGGAACATTAGTATCATAAAGAGCAATTTTATTAAACAGAACACCATATCTTACTGATGCACCAGAACCAGCCTTTATCATATCGGCTGATGTGAATTCCATCCCGCAATCACTGCCGTTTTTACCATTAATATAGTCAACATCAATTTTTATATCTGCCTCATCATATGAGCCGGCAGCTGAAGACAGAAGACGAAGTGCCGGATTAGAAGACAGGTTGACTGCCGGAGAAAGAGTCATTCCGTCAACATAGCTTGTAGGAATGTTAGTTGTATCAAGAGTAGCTGCATTAAATGTAGCGCCTTCGGTTGCATCTTCGGGGAAATAAGTAATCGGAGAAACGATAGTGGAAAGGGCACAATCTGTTCCGTTTACCATATAAGCCTGCGCTTTATCGCCGAGCTTAGCTATATCAATAGCAATGTTCTTATTTTTTGCCGATGCATTTGTAGCACTATAAAGACCATATGCCAACTTACCAACATTAGTTGTTGCAGAGTTGGAATATGCAACATAGTTACCGTTTTCATCATAGCATTTTACCATAATGCTCATATCAATGCCCAATTCATACATACCGAGTTTATTATAAAGGAATACGCCACGACCATCAGATAATGTTGTAGCAACTGCTTTACTATAAGAATCTTCTTGAACTTCGGTAAGACCATATCCAGAGGATGCGTTTATGTAATAAGCTTTCTGTCTTGAAACAATAAGTTCATAATCAGCATACTTAGCAATCTCTTTCGAAACAATTATACGAGTATTAATTGTTTCGCTGATATTAATCGCGGTTGAAATTGTAATTGTATCATCAAGAACCGCATCTGTGCTGGCAGCTTTAACAGTAACCGCACCGTTAGTGCCGGTGAGACCGATAAGAGCCTCAGTGCCTAAGTATGTAGCAGTGTTTACATCAAAAGTACCACCGTTACAAGCCTGAGAATGAGCATCATTTACATATTCTATATCAATCGTGCCGGTGGTTCCCGCAACAATATCAAAAGTAATATTAAAAGTAGCGGATTTAATGTAACCTAAAGTGTCAGGACTGCCGTCTTTAATTGCTTCAACGAGGAATCTGTATGTATCAGTTTCGCCGGATACCGGTACAACACGTTGCGTAGTGCCTTCTGCATCTAACTCACCGAGAACGGTTTGGACATTAATGTTGGTTGTGTCATCCCATGTTATGGATTCTTCCCAAACACTGTTGAAAGTGAGTTTTGAAGAATCAACCTTGAGTTCAAACATTGCCGCAGCAATTCCGTTGGCATCATCTGTTTTAACGGTTACCGGAACTGTTGCCTTTGTTGCATCGCTGTTAACCTCAACCGATCCTACTGTAACGGTTGCGCTGGCTCCTTCCGCCGATACAGTCAGGCAACCTACGAGTGCGGTTAAGCAAAGGGCTGCCGAGAGTACAAGCGCGAGAGACTTTTTGAAAATCTTTTCCATATCTTTTCTCCTAACCGGCTTACGCCATAATTATTATACGCCGCCTTTCGGCGCCGCTTACCGCAAGCAGCAATGCCACGTTCCGCCACTAACGGTTTTCTTCATTTTATCATTAAAATAAACCTTTGTCAAGTCTTTCAAGGAGTAAAAACAGGTATCTGCCGCCTAAATATTCGGCTGTCTTTTTGTGCAATTAGACAAATGGCACTACAAGTTGGTTAATGCCTTTTATTATATGTACCATAAGCACTAAATATTGATTATAAAACGTCAAAAAACAATAATACTTTGTCCTTTTGTATACAATTATATATTTGCTACAGTGATTTGTCAAGTATTTTTCTCCGTTAAAATGCACCAACATTTGGTAACTTAGACGTTAGATATTAGATAATAGACATTAGACGGCGACTTTACCGCCCATTGGCTCCATTCTTTTCGGTTTTGCCGAAATAGAGGGGTATTCTTTCTAATGCTTTGTAACAACCCCTCAGTCAAAACTTCGTTTTGCCAGCTCCCCTTACACAGGGGAGCCTATTTGGGCTCCCTCCTTTTTGGCTTTGCCAAAATAGAGGGGGTTGCTCCCCACGGTGTGGGGAGACGTCACGAAGTGACAGAGGGGACCGCCGCCGTCAGCGGCTGTCAACGAAGTTGACTGAGGGGTATTCTTCTAAAATCTACTGTCTAATATCTAATGTCTAAATTACGGAATAACGCCCGCTTTTCCGCAAATACTAATAGGCGGAGAGTGAGCATAAATTATGGTAATTCTCTTTGCGGACAAGGCATGCGGCGCGGGAAAGGAAATTTACGAAATTCTGCAGCGCAGCGGCATAGGTGAAAAAACAGAGTTTACCGTTATAACGGAGCATGAAAGACCCGAAATCGGGAGCAATCCGGCTATTACCGTTTTTGCGGGCAATTCCGAAGCATTTCGCGGCATAGCACTGCCGGGCGGTACGGTGGGAATATGTGAGGATTCGAACCTTACGGCACTTAAAATACTTATGGAAAACGGTGCGACGGTTATAACCTGCGGAATGAACCCCAAAAACACCGTTACGCTTTCAAGCCTTACTTCCTCTTCCGCCTTAGTCTCGCTGCAGCGAACCGTTACCGATATTTTCGGCAACGACGCCGAGCCTTGCGAGATCGGAATAAAATTAAACCGCGGCCACAGTCCCTTTGCGGTAACTGCCTCTGCCGCGGTTCTTTTGCTTGCGGGCGTCACACCCGCCGAATTTTAAAATTATTCACCGAACTCCGCCTTTATCTGTTCGTTAACTATTGCGTGCATTATAGGAACTACCTCTAAATCTTCCTCTTTAACATCTATTGTTGCTATATCTTCCTTTTCGCCGTATTGCGGAAAGTTAACAAGCCATATGTTATCACTGCCGTCATCCCAGCATATCCAACCGTACATACCTTTATGTACGCCTTCTTTGGCATACTTTTCTTTTTCTACAATCACCTTTACGCAATCCATTTCTTTCATTTTATTTACCTCCATACGGTGTAATTAATCTGATATGTCCGTCAGGGCATACCATCCATCCGGTAACGAATGTAACTTTACCCTCTTTATCTTTTCTCGGAATTTCCACGGTTATACTTAAACGCTGCCCTTCCTTGTTAAGTTTACCAAGTTCATATTCGCCGTTTATATATTTTTCCAGCCCTTGTTTTTCAATCTCATTTTGCATCCATTTTGCGTCGGCAACGGTATATCCCCAGCTTTTAAACAGTTTTTCCTTACCATGCGGATATTCGCCTTTCGGGTTGAATAGGTACGGGTCAAATTTGGAATACGCGCTTACCGCCGTAGCTTTAGTTAATACCTCGTCATACGGTACATCCTCTAAAATACAGTGGCAAAACCTGTGGTGCGGCCACATCGGCGTTTTCTCTTTCAAAAACCAGCAGCCGTCTAACTTCAGGCACTCCTCACAATGGCTTGTGCTTAAATTTCGGTGCACCCATTTTTTCCACCGCGGCTCATCCGGCGCTTTTTCGCCCCTCAGCCCCGCAGTAAATAAATCGGATAAATAGCTCATATATATAATACTCCTTTAATCTTGATTTTTCAAGAGTATTATACATAATCAAAAAACCGCCATTCACCGACATATAATTAAAAAATCCTGCCGAAAGACAGGATTTGAGCGTGTCGAAAAAGCCCACCTTGGCTCCCCTTGTCAGGGGAGCTGTCACCATAGGTGACTGAGGGGTAGTCAAAAAGGCTTTATTTAAGCATTTTCTCTCCTTCCGTCAAAGCTTCGCTTTGCCACCTCCCTCATCAGAGGGAGGCGAGAGGAGGTTTATCGACAGATTGAAATCCTGCCGAAAGACAGGATTTTTTCTTTTAAGTCTTATTATAATGATACGTCGGTACTATATCGGAAACGATAGCGCGCATATCCACCGAATCGTCATACATAGCCTTGCGCAGATCATCAAGCGCCGTAAAGAACTCGTTCTCGTCAAACTCTATCGGCTGACCTATATGTATCAGCTTGTTTTCGGTCTCCTTAAGCCCCTCTTCCGCCATAAGCATTTCCTCATACAGCTTTTCGCCCGGGCGCAGACCTATAAACTCGATTTTAATATCCTTATGCGGCGTAAAGCCCGAAAGCTTTATAAGGTTTTCGGCAAGGGTTAAAATTTTAACCGGCTTGCCCATATCCAGCACGAATATTTCGCCGCCCTTTGCCGAAGCGCCCGCCTGCAAAACAAGGGTAACCGCCTCGGGGATAGTCATAAAATAGCGTATAATATCGGGGTCGGTTACGGTTACGGGGCCGCCCGCCTCAATCTGCTTTTTGAAAAGCGGAATAACGCTGCCGTTGCTGCCCAAAACGTTGCCGAAACGCACCGCCACAAACTCGGTTTCAGAGCGCTTGTTGTAGGATTGAATTATCATTTCGCACATACGCTTGCTCGCGCCCATAATGTTGGTGGGGTTTACCGCCTTATCGGTTGAAATAAGCACAAATTTTTTCACGCCGTATTTATCGGCGCACTGCGCGGTTTTAAGAGTTCCGAAAACGTTGTTTTTAATAGCCTCGTTGGGGCTGTCCTCCATAAGCGGAACATGCTTATGCGCCGCCGCGTGGTACACAATGTCGGGGCGGTAGGTTTTAAATACGCTTTCCAGGCGCTTGCTGTCCCGCACCGAGCCTATAAGCGTTACAAGGTCAAGCTCGGGATATTTGCGCCTTAATTCGTTCTGAATATCATAGGCGTTGTTTTCATAAATATCGAAAATAACAAGGCGCTTAGGGTCGTGCTCGGCTATCTGGCGGCAAAGCTCGCTGCCTATTGTTCCGCCCCCTCCCGTTACCAAAACGGTGCGCCCCGCAACATAATCAATTATGCGGTTAATATCAAGGCTTATGGGTTCTCTGCCCAAAAGGTCCTCTATTTGAACCTTGCGTATTTTTTTGGAAATACCCTTTTCGCCGCTGTTCATCATCTGATAAATTGAAGGCACTATTTTAAGCTCGCAGCCCGTTTCCTTGCAGATATTGAGTATTTCAACCTTTTCCTTATTATCGCAGCTCGGAATAGCGAAAAGAATTGTATCGATCTGAAATTTTTCGGCAGCCTCTATTATGCTGTTTCGGTCGCCATATACCCTGATACCCAGTATATAGGTGTTTTTCTTTGCGGGGTCGTCATCTATTGCGCACTTAAATTTGCAATTATTTATCTTATTATCCCGCAATTCGTTTATAATCATAGAGGCGGCGCAGCCCGCGCCTATTATCATAATATTGCCCTTTAATTTATCGGCAGAGGTCTTTTCGTCGGTTTCGCGGCTGCTTATACGCAGAATAATATCCTTCATACACAGCCTGAAAACCACGGTAAGAAAGTAGGTAAGAAAAAATGTAAGCAGCATTGCCGGGGCGGAAATTGCCTTGCCGTAAACCGCCATCTGGCAGATAAACAAAGCACCTAGTGCCACCACCATTCCGATAAATATTCTTAAAAGGTCAGAAATTCGAGAGAAACGCCACAAAACGCTGTAGGTTTTAAAAATATAGAATGAGAGCACCAGCAATGTAGGCCATATTAAAAGCGAGAAAACAAATATATTCCCGCCCTTTGTCACTTCCGGAACTCCTATAAGTTTAAAGGAAATAAAAATAGAAACTACAGCCGCAAAAAAGTCAAACAGAACAGAGGTTATAAAAACCAGGTATCTGTTTTTCATTCAATTTCACTCCTCTTGTATTTTAAAGCAGGGCTATGCCCGCAGCTTTGCATTTTTTAACTTCTCTTTCGGGCCAGATTGAAACCTGAACCTCGCCTATATGCGCCTTTTGCAAAAGGTACATACAAAGCCGAGACTGCCCTATGCCGCCGCCTATGGTAAGCGGCAGCGAGCCGTTCATTAAAAGCGTGTGGAACTCGTATTTCAGCCTGTCTTCGGCGTTTTCGGCTTTCAGCTGAGAAACCAGACTTTCCCTGTCGACGCGTATACCCATTGAGGAAATTTCAAACGCGCTGTCAAGCATGGGATTGTAAACTATAATATCGCCGTTTAAGCTCCAATCGTCGTAATCGGGCGCTCTGCCGTCGTGCTTTTCGCCGCTTTTAAGCCTGCCGCCTATTTTCATAACGAAAACCGCGCCGTATTCCTTTGCGGCGGCGTTCTCGCGCTCCTTCGGGCTCATATCGGGGTATTTTTCTTCAAGCTCATAGGTCGATACAAAGCTTATAAAATCGGGCAGCTTTGTATCAAGCGCCGGGTATTTTTCCTTAACTGCCGCAGCTGTGCGCAATATCGCGCCGTAAATACTCCTAACGGTAGCCCTTAAATATTCCTCGTTTCTGTCCTCTGCGGTTATAACCTTTTCCCAGTCCCACTGGTCAACGTATATCGAGTGAATATTATCGCATATTTCATCGCGGCGAATAGCGTTCATATCGGTGTAAAGCCCTGTATGTATGGGAAAACCGTAGCGCATAAGCGCCATACGCTTCCATTTTGCAAGGCTGTGAACCACCTCGGCTATTTCGCCCGTTTCCTTAATATCAAAATCAACGGGGCGTTCAACGCCGTTTAAATCGTCGTTTATTCCGCTGCCGCGCTTTACGAAAAGCGGCGCCGAAACGCGGGATAAATCAAGCGAGGCGCAAAGCTCTGAGGAAAACTTTTCCTTAACAAGCGCTATTGCGTTCTGCGTATCAAACTCGCTGAGCTTAGAAATATATTTTTCCATAAATTTATCCCCCTTTAATTACGAAATGCTGCCGACAGTGCGCGGGTAAAGAATAACATCACGAATGTTCTGAACGCCCGTAACATACATAATAATGCGCTCAAGCCCAAGCCCGAAGCCGCTGTGCGGAACAGAGCCGAAACGGCGCAGAGCTATATAGTGCTCATAATCGTCAAGCGACATATTGCGCTCTTTCATAGCGGCAAGCAGCTTATCAAGGTCGGCCTCTCTCTCGCTGCACCCGATAATTTCGCCCACGCCCGGAACCAAAAGGTCGGTGGCGGCAACGGTTTTGCCGTCGGGGTTTTGCTTCATATAGAAAGATTTAATATCCTTGGGGTAATCGGTTAAAAATACCGGCTTTTTGCAAACCTCTTCGGAAATATAGCGCTCGTGCTCGGTCATAAGGTCTAAGCCCCATTCCACGGGGTACTTAAATTCCCTGCCCGATGCTTTAAGCTTTTCTATTGCCTCGGTGTAGGTCATAATCGCGAAATCGTGGTTTGCCACGGCGGTGAGCTTTTCAACAAGCCCGTTTTCAAAATGCTTATCAAAGAACTTAAGCTCCTCGGGGCATTTTTCAAGCACGGTTTTAATTATGTGCTTTATAAGCGCCTCGGCAATTTCTATAATATCGGGCAGCTCCGCAAAGGCAACCTCAGGCTCAACATGCCAAAACTCCGCAACGTGGCGCGGGGTGTTGCTCTTTTCAGCGCGGAAGGACGGACCGAAGGTGTAAATTTTACCGAGTGCCATTGCGGCAACCTCGCCCTCCAACTGACCCGAAACGCTCAAAGACGCGCGTCTGCCGAAGAAATCGTCGGCATAATATTCCTCTTCCGATTTATAATCGTTGCTGTAGCCTATAGTGGTCACCTTGAACATTTCGCCCGCGCCCTCGCAATCGCTTGCGGTGATAAGCGGGGTGTGAACATACACAAAGCCGCGGCTTTGGAAAAACTCGTGAATACAAGCGGAAACCACCGAGCGCACCCTGAAAACGGCGTTGAATGTGTTTGTTCTGACTCGCAGGTGCGGTATTGTACGAAGATATTCAAGCGTATGGCGCTTTTTTTGCAGCGGGTAATCGGGCGGGCACTCGCCCAAAACGGAAATGCTTTCGGCGTTTATCTCCACCGAATCCGCCGCAACTGCGGATTTTACCGCCTTGCCCGTTACCTTAAGCGCCGTTCCGAGCTTCATATAGTCCGAAATATCATCAAAATCGGCTTTATTTATAACTATCTGTAAATGTTTCAGCGTTGTGCCGTCGTTAAGCTCTATAAATGCCATGCTTTTGGAATCGCGCGAGGTTCGCACCCAGCCGCACACCGTGACCTGCGTTTCAAGCAGACTGCTGTTTTTAAAAATTTCCGAAATGTCAGTATGTTTCATTTTTTTTCGTCCCCTTTAACTGAAAATAGCGTCTTATCATCCTAATATTATTAGGACGAATAGACGCTATCCGCGGTGCCACCTAATTTACCGATTGCTCGGTCGCTTTTATTCCGATTTAACGCGTCGGCGCGGCGCACCTACTTGACTGATGCTTTCGGCTTGCGGCTCCGGAGTGTTATTCATACCGCGGCATTGCCGACATCCCAGCCCCGTCGGCTCTCTTTGTATGCTTTAACGGCACTACTTCTCTCCATCCTTGCCTTTAACATAAAAATTATATCACTCACATTTTAAATTGTCAACAGAAAATCACAGGCAACTCTCTATTACCGAGCGCAATTTCTCCGCGTCTTCCCTTTTTTGTGACGAAAAAGGAATTATCTCGACATTTTCCGCATACTCGCCCAGTTCGCCGTGTATAAGCGAGAGCCTTTCGGCGGTTTGCGCTTTATTGAGCTTATCCGATTTTGTAAGCACAACGGTGTAAGGAATCTGCATTTCGGAAAGAAAATGCAGCATTGTCATATCAAAATCGGTAGGCTTATGGCGCATATCTATAAGCTGAAACGCCATTTTTATATCGCGCCCCGAATTAAAGTAGCCCTCCATAAGCTCCGACCAGCGGTCGCGCTCGGAAAACGGCACTTTCGCATAGCCGTAGCCCGGCAGGTCAACCAACCGCATATTATCCACACGGTAGAAATTCACCGTTACGGTCTTGCCCGGCTTCGAGCTCACGCGCGCAATGGACTTTCTGCCGAGCACCGCGTTTATAAGTGAGGATTTACCCACGTTTGACCGCCCGCAAAAGCATATCTCCGGTAAATCGGAGCTTTCCAGCTGTTTAGCCGTTGCAAATGCCTTTTCAAAAACCGCGTTGTTATAATTCATAAACCGATATTCCCTTACTGACTTATTGTTGCGGCGGTCTGCTCTGCTGTGCTGTAAACCGCGGGCATTTCGCTTTTTGCGGGCTTTTTCACAAGCGCGCGGTTAATTATCTCATCAACATACGATATAGGCACAAACTCCACGTTTGCTTTTACCGTTTCGTCCACATCCTCTAAATCGGGAATGTTCTCTTTCGGTATGAAAACGGTTTTCACCCCGCCGGTATACGCCGCCATAGACTTTTCTTTAAGCCCGCCTATTGGCAGCACCCTACCGCGTATAGTCACCTCTCCCGTCATTGCAATATCACGCCTTACGGGCGTTTTTGTAAGCTCGGATACCAGCCCCACCGTCATTGTAACGCCGGCGGACGGTCCGTCCTTCGGCACTGCCGCCTCGGTAGCGTGAATATGAATATCCAGCTTTTTGTAAAATTCGGGGTCAATGCCGAGCCTTACCGCATTTGCGCGCACATAGCTTACCGCCGCCGCCGCTGACTCCTTCATAACGTCTCCCAAAGAGCCTGTAAGCTCTAACTTGCCCGTTCCCGCCATTGAGGAAATTTCAAGCTGCATTATCTCCCCGCCGACAGAGGTCCACGCAAGCCCGTTTATAATGCCTACTTCGTCATTTTCCAAAATGACCTCGGGTCTGTAGCGGCGCCTGCCCAGCATTTCGCGCACGGTCTTTTCGTCCACGGTCACCTTGCCCTGCTCGCCGCCCGCAATAAGCTTTGCCGATTTTCTGCAAAGCGCGGCTATATTGCGTTCAAGCCGCCGCACGCCCGCCTCGCGGGTGTAAAAATCAATAAGCGAGTATATAGCGCCGTCGGTTATTTTAACGTTTTTTGCCGTAAGCCCGTGCCGCGCGGTTTCTTTAGGCACAAGGTGGCGCTTTGCAATATTGAATTTCTCTTCGCGCGTGTATCCCGCAAGCTCAATTACTTCCATACGGTCAAGCAGCGGCGCGGGTATTGTCTCGGCAGTGTTCGCCGTGGCTATGAAAACAGCGCGGCTTAAATCGTAGGGTATTTCAATAAAATGGTCTACAAAGGTGCCGTTCTGCTCGGGGTCTAAAACCTCAAGCAGCGCAGAGGACGGGTCGCCCCTGTAATCGCCGCCCAGTTTATCCACCTCGTCAAGCAGTATAAGGGGGTTTCCGCTCCCCGCGGTTTTAACCGCGTTTATTATTTTACCCGGCATTGCGCCTATGTAGGTCTTGCGGTGACCGCGAATTTCCGCCTCGTCATGCACGCCGCCCAAAGAAATGCGCGCAAATTTTCTGCCCATACATTCGGCAATTGTTTTGCCTATTGAGGTCTTACCCACTCCGGGCGGACCCACAAGGCAGATTATCTGCCCCTTAATATCGGGCGCCAATTTATAAACGGAAAGCATTTCAAGTATGCGTTCCTTAACCTTTTTCATACCGTAAATATCGCGGTCGAGTATTTTCTCGGCGCGCTTTAAATCGGCTCGCGCAGCCGTTTCCTTATTCCACGGCAACTCAAGGCAGGTATCAAGATACCCCCTCACAACGGTAGCCTCGTGCGCGCCCGCCGGCATTTTTGCAAGTTTATTTACCTGGGTAAACAGCGCGTCCTTCACGCTGTCGTCCGCTTTAAGGCGGAATATTTTCTCGCGGTATTCTTCAAGCTCGTCCGCCGTTTCGTCGCCGTAAAGCTCGCTGCTTATAATTTTTATCTGCTCGCGCAGGTAATAGTCCTTTTGGTTCTCATCAATAGCCGCTTTGGTTTTTTCGTTTATGCGGCGGTCAATTTCGCCTATTTCCCGCTCCTTATCAAGCATTTCAATAAGAATTTTCGCGCGGCGCACGGGGTTTGCCTGCTCTAAAATATACTGCTTGTCATCATAGGGTGCTGGCACATTCGAAGCAATATAATCCGCCAAAGCGCCCAGATTTTCACTCTCGGCTATATGAACGGCTATATCGCCCGCAACGTTTGTATAAACCTCGGCGTATTTTTCAAACTGCGTTTTAACGCGCCTTAACAGCGTTTCAATGTAAACCGGTCTGTTTTTAATAGGCTTATCTTCAATTTTAACAATATTTGATACAAGCATACCGCCCGAATTTACAAGTCCGGTATGCTCCGCTCTGTAAAGCCCCTCAACAAAAACCTTTACGGCGTTATCGGGCAGCTTTAAAAGCTGGCGCACCCTTAAAACGCACCCCACCTCGTAAACGTCGTTATCGGCAGGGTCGTCAACATGAATTTCCTTTTGAGTCACGGCGAAAATAAGCTGATCGTGCTCCATTGCGTATTTAAGCGCCGCGGCGGATTTTTGCCTGCCCACGTCAAAGGATATTAACATTCCCGGGAATACAACAAGCCCCCTAAGCGCTATGAGCGGCATTTTTATCGCATTTTCTTCAACGGTTAATGACATATAAACTCCTGTTTAAATTATTCGGTCCAGTTATCGGTATCGTAAAGGGTAACGGCGGTAAGCTCGTTTTCGCTGAAAAAGAAGCTTATAACACGGTTTTCAAAGGTATATTTAAGCACCGTGCCGTCCATCGCGCCCATAAGGAAGAAGGAATTTGAGTCGTTCACATCCTCCTCGGTATATTCAAGCTCGGGCAGCGCGTTTTTAATTTCAAGTATCGAGGCGCCGCCCTCAAAGCCGTAGCCCTTATTTGTTGCTATAATGTAGGATATACCCTTATCCTTTTTTGCCTTTTCATAGTAATAAACAAAGTCGCCGTTATCTATCCGCACGGTCTTCTCGCCCTCGGTCACGGTAAAGGGGTATTCATCGCCCGCCGCCTCTGCCGATGATTCCGCGGCGGTCAGCTTTTCTACCATTTCATCGGGATCCGCGCCCAGCTTATAATCGCACTCGGGCATTTGACCCAGCCCCGCGTAATATTCAAGGTCAACCTTGTTTTCGGCTGCTTTGTCCTTTTTCTTCCCGCAGGCGGAAAAAGAGAAAACAACGGTCAGCACAAGTAAAAAAGACAGTACTTTTTTCATTTTTTTACTCCTTAATCTGCCACTATGACAGCTGATTTAAAAGCTCGTGGCGTAAATTCCAAAGCTCTTCCGATAAATCCACATAATATGTATGCGGATTTTCAAAGCGCTTTACCTCATCCCACAAAGAATCGACCTGCTCGGCGCGGTATTTTGCTATTTCCTTGACAGACGGCGATACATAAACCTGTTTGCCGTTTTCAAAAATCTTGACCTGCAGCTTTTTGGCAATAAAATCGGTTACAACCTTGCGTTTCCAGGTGTGGTCGGGGTCGAATATCTCGTAAGGCTCGCTCTGATCTATTTTCTCGGTGTTAAGCGCTATAACGTCGGCTATCGCCTTTCCGGTCTCGCGGTCATACAGTCTCCACGGAATTTTTACGCCCGGCAGGGTAATTTTCGCCGCATTTTCGCTTATTTTTATCTTCGGTATTATCTCGCCCTTTTTCTCGACCGCAGCCAGCTTGTAAACGCCGCCGAAAACCGCCTCGCTCGAAGCGGTTATAAGGCGCTCGCCCACGCCGTAGCTGTCAACCTGCGCGCCCTGGAATATCATATCGCGTATTAAATATTCGTCAAGCGAGTTGGAAATACATATCTTGCAATCGCTGTATCCCGCGTCGTCAAGCATTTTGCGCGCCTTTTTGGTAATGTAGGTTATATCGCCGCTGTCTATTCTTATTCCCAGCGGTCGCTTGCCGAGCGGTTTTAAAATATCGTCAAACACCTTAATTGCGTTCGGTATGCCCGATTTCAGCACATTGTAGGTATCTACCAGCAGCATGCAGCTGTCGGGGTATTTCTCGGCATAGGTTTTAAAGGCGGTGTACTCGTCGTCAAAAAGCTGCACCCAGCTATGCGCCATAGTGCCCGAAGCCGCCACGCCGAAATCCTTTGCGGTAAGTAAGCAGGAAGTGCCCGCGCAGCCGCCTATTATAGCCGCGCGCGCGCCGTAATAAGCCGCGCCGTAGCCGTGCGCCCTGCGCGCGCCGAACTCCATAACGGGTCTGCCGTTTGCCGCCCTTACTATGCGGTTAGCCTTGGTAGCTATTAGCGACTGGTGGTTTATTGTAAGCAGCAGCATGGTCTCTAACATCAGTGCCTGCATTGCGGGTCCCCTTACGGTAACGATAGGCTCATGCGGGAAAATGACCGTACCCTCAGGCACCGCCCAAACATCGCAGGTGAATTTAAAATTCTTTAAATAATCAATAAACTCATCCGAGAACAAATGCAGATTTTTAAGGTAATCAATATCGTCCTCCTCAAATCTTAAATTGTTCATATACTCTATAAGCTGCTCAAGCCCCGCCATAATAGCGTAGCCGCCGTCATCCGGCACGCGGCGGAAGAACATATCGAAATACGTCACGGTATCGCGCATATCGCTTGTAAAAATACCGTTCGCCATGGTCAGCTCGTAAAGGTCCATTATCATTGTAAGGTTTTTTTCGGTCATATTCATTTTGAAAGCGCCTTTCTTTACATTTTCTCGGGAGCGCTTATTTTCATAAGCGTGAGAACGTTTTTAATAACCGCGGCTGTATCCGCGCAGAGGGTCAGCCTTGCCTGCATAAGCGGCTCCTCAATTCCCTTAACGCGGCAGGCGGCGTAGAACTTATGGAATTTGGTTGCAAGCTCCATAACGTAGTGCGTAATTCTTGCGGGGTCGTAGGTTTTAGCCGACGTTATAATTTCATCCGTCAGCGCCGCTATATGAAGGGTAAGCTCGCGTTCCTCGGGAGTGTTAAGCGCTTTAAGCTCCTCGGCGGTGCACTCGCGGCGGGTTATGCCCTCTGCCGCCAAATTGCGGAAAATGCTGCAAATGCGCGCGTAGGCGTACTGCACATAGTAAACGGGGTTTGAATTTGACTCGTTTACCGCTAAATCCAAATCAAAATCAAAATGACTGTTCGGCTCGCGCAGGTTAAAGAAGAACCGCGCCGCGTCAATCGGAACCTCGTCAAGCAGCGTTACAAGGGTTATAGCCTTGCCAGAGCGCTTTGAAGCCTTTATAACCTCGCCGTCGCGCACTAAGCGCACCATCTGCATAAGCACCGCGTCAAGGCGGGAAGCGTCCACCCCGAGGGCGGTAAGCGCGGCTTTAAGGCGCGGCACATAGCCGTGGTGGTCTGCGCCCAAAATATCTATTGCGCGGTCGAATTTTCTTATTTCAAGCTTGTTGTAGTGGTAGGCAATATCCGGCACAACATAGGTAGGCACGCCGTTTGCACGCACCAGCACAAAGTCCTTATCGCAGCCGAAATCGGTAGCCTTAAACCACAGCGCGTCCTCCGACGTATAGGTGTGCCCGCTGTTTTTAAGCAGCTCTATAATGCGCGCGGTCTCGCCGCTTGCGTGCAGACTGCTCTCTTTAAACCAGGTATCGTAATGTATGCGGTACTTCGCAAGGTCGTCCTTAAGCCCCTGAATATTCTTCGGCAGCGCGAAATCCACCAGCGCTTTGCGGCGCTCCTCTTCCGATTTTTTCATAAAGCTTTCGCCGTGTATTTCGGCAAACGCCTTTGCGTGGTTTATTATATCCTCGCCGTGGTATGAGTCCTCTGGCATTTCCACGCCCTCTTCAAATAACTGCCGATAGCGCAAATCAAGCGACAGCGCAAACTTGTTTATCTGGTTGCCCGCGTCGTTAATGTAAAACTCGCGCTCGGTGTAGTACCCCGCCGCCTCTAAAACCGAGGCTAAGCAGTCTCCCAAGGCTCCGCCGCGCGCGTTGCCTATGTGCATAGGTCCCGTGGGGTTTGCCGAAACAAACTCCACAAGTATTTTTTTACCCTTGCCGTAGTCGCTCTTGCCGTAATCCTCGCCCTTTTTATCAACATCGGTCAGAATATCGGCGTAAAACATATCGGATAAAAAGAAATTTATAAACCCGGGTCCCGCTATTTCGCACCTATCTACATAAGTTCCCTCAAGGCTCATATGCGCGCAAATCTTTTCGGCAACGGCGCGCGGCGCGGTCTTAAAGAGCCTTGCCCACACCATAGCGGCGTTTGCGGCATAGTCGCCGTGGCTTCTGTCCGCCGGGGCGGATACCGAAAACTCGGTAAGCTCCGCCTTTTCAAGCGAGCCGTCCGCCATTGCGGCGTTTGCGGCGGCTGTAATGCAGCCGTTTATTTGTTCCTTTGCCTCAGCTACTAAAATCGACATTATTTTTTAACCTCTCTGACTGTTATTTTAACCGTGTTTCGGCTTATAAAATTCAAATTCTGATCTATTGTGTATTTAAGCGAAAGGCTGCCGCCGTTCTTCTTTAAATTATGCTCTACCTTTTCGCCGAATATACCTATAAGCAGCTCCCCCGCCGGCGTATCGTAATAGCAAACGCTGCGCTTGCCGTTTTCCACTATCAGGCGGCTGTCTACTGCGCCGCTGCGCTGCAATATCACCGAATTATCGGGCTTTATATAAAGGCTGGTTTTAACGTTTTCTATCCCAATCATTTCGCTTTCATCGTAGGTTATGTAAAACCCGCCGTTTTTCTCGCCGAAACGCCCGTTTGTGGTAAGCTCTATAACGTCCTCCTCGTTCCCCGCGCCTTGCGTTCCTTTAATATTTATTAAAACATCCTTTAACATAAGCTGTTCAAATCCACCTGTTCAACCTTTCGGTCATCTATTTCCTCGCCCAAAAGCACCGAAGCGGTTTTCTTGAAAGACCCCGGCTTATCGGTAACAAAAAATCTGTGCGTTCCGTTTTCTTCCGTTTCGTTTGCCGCGTCAGCCTTTTCAAGATATTTTTTCACCGCCCGCGCAACCGCAACGCCCGGGTTTATAAGCGTAACGCCCTCGCCCATAAAGTTCCTTACGGCGCTTTCAAGCACCGGGTAATGGGTGCAGCCGAGTATCAGCGTATCCACCCCCGCCGCTTTTATAGGCTCAAGGTAGCGGGCGACCGTTCCCTTTACCACCTCGTCCTCGGGTGAAAACCAGCCTTCTTCTACAAGCGGCACAAAAAGCGGGCAGCTGCGCGCGGTTATTTCCGCGTTCGGCTTTAATTTAAGTATTTCCCTTTTGTGGCTGCCGCTGTTTACGGTAACCGGCGTGCCTATAACCCCTATTTTGTTATTTTTAGTGGCTGCCGCAGCTGCCGCCGCCGCGTAGGTCACCATTTCAAAAAAAGGCACGGGAAGTTTCTTCGCACTGTCCGCCGCAACGGATGATACCGTTCCGCAGGCGGCTACTATAAGCTTCACGTTATGCCGCAGTAAAAAGTTTTCATCCTCCGCCGCGTATTTTCTTATAGTCTCGCGGCTGCGGTTGCCGTAAGGCACCCTTGCGGTATCGCCGAAATAGACAATATCCTCTCGCGGCAGCTCCCGTATAAGCTCCCGCGCCACGGTAAGCCCGCCGAGACCCGAATCGAAGACCCCTATTGCACGACCGTCCGCCATGCAATCAACCCCTTATTTCATATTCCAGTTTATAATAACACATTTTGCGCTCCGCCGCAACTGTTAATATTTATATAATGTTATCTTAATTATAATGACTGCTGTCGGAGTCAGATTATAACAACAAGTGTAACAAAATAAAAAAGACTATTGACAAAGCTAATACTTCGTGATATGATGTATAACGTTAAGGGAGGTATTGTATGGATATTCAATTAAAGCGGGGGCTACTGGACGTCTGCGTTTTAGCGGCCATAAAAAGCGAGGACTCCTACGGCTATAAGATAATAAAAGACATGAAGCCGTATATTGAGCTTTCCGAATCGACCCTATATACTATTCTGAAACGTTTGGAAACTGCGAATATGTTAACCGTACGCACTGCGGAGCACGGCGGCAGACTCAGGAAATATTACCGCATTACCGAAGCGGGGCTCAGGCGTATAGATGAGTTTAAGGACGAGTGGAAAGAAATTTTAGCAATTTATAAATTTGTAACCAAGGAGGATGACGGCAATGAATAAATCGGAATTTCTCGGCGCTTTGCGGAAAGGTCTGCACGGATTGCCGCAGGATGATATTGAGGAGCGTTTGGCGTTTTACGGTGAAATGATTGACGACAGAACAGAAGAGGGGCTTTCGGAAGAGGAGGCGGTTTCGGCAGTCGGCGCTGTTAATGAAATTGTGGCTCAAACGGTGGCTGACACTCCCCTTGCGAAAATCGCCAAGGAAAGAATAAGACCCAAAAGGCGGCTGAAAGCGTGGGAGATCGTACTCATAGCGCTCGGCTCTCCGATATGGCTGTCGTTAGCAATCGCCGCGGCCGCCGTAATTCTTTCCGTTTACGTTTCGCTGTGGGCTGTAATCGTTTCTTTGTGGGCGGTTTTCGTATCGCTTGCGGTCTGTGCCGTTGGCAGCGTGCCGATGTGTATTTTTTTCATTGCGGGCGGCAGCGGTGCGCAGGGTTTGGTCACGCTGTCGGCAGGACTCGTTTGCGCGGGACTTTCAATATTTATGTTTTACGGCTGTAAAGAAGTAACAAAGGGCATTTTAATACTTACAAAGAAATTTGCGGTATGGATAAAGAATTGTTTTATGGGAAAGGAGACAGCACGATGAAAAAGGCAATAAAAGCATGGCTTATAACCGCGGCTTCGCTTGTACTTATAGGCTGTATTCTTTTTGCGGGCGTTATGTCAACGCTAGGGTGGGATTTTGCAAAACTTTCAACGGTCAGGTTTGAAACGAATACGCACGATGTAACCGAGCCGTTCGGTAATATATCTGTAGTAACCGATACTGCGGATATTGTATTTGCCCTGTCGGATGACGGAAAATGCAGTGTGGAATGTTATGAGGAAGAGAACGCAAAGCACTTAGTCACCGTTGAAAACGGCACGCTTACCGTTAAAGTAAACGAACAAAAGTCCCTTTACGATTATATCGGTTTTTACTTCGGCTCTCCCAAAATAACGGTTTATTTGCCGAAAGCGGAATATAGTGCATTATCCGTTAAAAGCGGCACGGGCAGTGTTGAAATACCGAAAGGTTTTACGTTTGAAAGCGCCGATATTTCTTTGAGCACAGGTGATGTTGATTTTTCAGCCGCCGCACATAAGACGGTCAAAATTAAAACAAGCACGGGGAATATCAGTGCGGAGGATACATCCGCAGGCTGCCTTGACCTATCGGTTACCACAGGTAAAATTACGGTTTCGGGCGTTGTCTGCACAGGCGATATTAACGTGGGCGTATCAACCGGAAAAGCCGATTTAACCGACGTTTCCTGCAAAAACTTTATATCGGACGGAACTACGGGGAGCATATCCATGAATCATGTAATCGCCGAAAATAAGTTTTCGGTTGAAAGAAGCACGGGTGATGTGAAATTCAAGGGCTGCGACGCTGCCAAGCTGTATGTGAAAACAAGCACCGGCAATGTAACGGGCAGCCTGCTTACGGATAAGGTGTTTATTACCGAGACGGGCACCGGCAAAATTGATGTTCCCAAAACGTCGGTCGGCGGCAGATGTGAAATCAACACAGGAACAGGCGATATTGAAATAAAAATAAACTGAATATCCGAAAATACAGCAGGAGGGCAAGCCATAAGGCTTGCCCTCCTGCGTGTGCCGACTTTTTTGAAAATGCCCGTCTAAGGCTCCCTCTGACGAGGGAGCTGGCAAAACAAAGTTTTGACTGAGGGAGAGAAAGAACTCCACTGCAAACCACCGATTTACAGTAGCTCTTAAACCTTTCCCGTCGAACCGAATCCGCCCGCTCCGCGCACCGTATCGGAAAGCTCGTCTGTTTCGGTAAATTCAACCCTTAAAAACGGGGTGATAACAAGCTGCGCTATTCTCTCGCCATCGGCAATTTCTTGGGTCTGGCCCGAGTGATTATGGAGCGATACCATAATTTCGCCGCGGTAGTCGCTGTCGATAACGCCCACCTTATTTGCGGGCGCCAAGCCGCGCTTTGTGGCTATGCCGCTGCGGGCGTATATAAGCCCCGCGTAGCCCTCGGGAATTTCAACCGCAAAGCCGGTGTGGATCATTACCGTTTCGCCCGGCGCAATGCTTACCGTCTCGCCGTGGGTCAGGGCGTAAATATCCGCTCCCGCGGCTGAAAACGAGCCGTAGGTGGGGGCGTGCGCGTTTTTATCAAGCTTTTTAAAATTTACTTTCATTTTTATCATTCCTTATGTTTATTCGTAAATATTTCCGCTGCCGACCGCTCTTTCCCAAACGCCGTCAAGCCAAATTATTTCGCCTTTTTCAAGCGTTTTTTTAACGTCGATTATACGCTGATTTGCAGAACCACGGAATATAAGCGCGGGGCTCTTCTTTTCCTCTATAAATCTGCCGTCCACCAAAACGTCAATATATTTAAGCATTTTCATAGATTCGGGGTCGTTTAAATTTTCAAATTCAAAGCCCGTATAGCACCAAACGCTTTTTTCGGGGGATTTTTCTTTTACCTTTTTTAAAAATTCGGCAAGTACCGATTTGTTTTCCGGCTCAAACGGCTCGCCGCCCAAAAGCGACAGCCCGGTTATATAGTCGGCTGAAAGCGCGGTCAGTATTTCCCGCTCGGTGCTTTCGGTAAAGGGTTTACCGTAGGAAAAATCCCACGCCTCTTTATTAAAGCAATTTTTGCACCTATGGCGGCAGCCGCTCACAAAAAGAGAAACGCGGACGCCCGGACCGTTTGCAATATCAAATTTTTTAAGCGCCGCGTAATTCATTATAAAACCTCTGTGACAGTATTAAGGGACGGTGCAAAGCACCGCCCTTTTTTAATTTGAATTGAAAATTAAAGATGTAAAACTCTTTCCTTAATTTCCTGTGTTCTGCCCTGATTCCAGAACTGTGTGCCGATATATCCGCAGGTTCTGCGGGCAACATTCATTTTGTCCTGGTCGGTATTGCCGCAATTCGGGCATTTCCAAACCAGCTTGCCGTCGTCGTTTTCGCTTATTCCAATCTCGCCGTCATACCCGCAAACCTGGCAATAATCGCTCTTTGTGTTAAGCTCGGCGTACATTATATTATCGTAAATAAACTTCATAACCGCTATAACCGCGTCGATGTTATTCTGCATATCGGGCACCTCAACATAAGAGATAGCGCCGCCGGGAGAAAGCGCCTGGAACTTTGCCTCAAGCGCCAGCTTATCAAACGCGTCAATATTCTCGGTAACGTGAACGTGGTAGCTGTTGGTTATATAGTTTTTATCGGTAACGCCCTTTATTATGCCGAAACGCTTTTGCAGGCATTTTGCAAACTTATAGGTAGTGCTTTCAAGCGGCGTGCCGTAAAGCGAGTAGTCAATATTTTCATCGGCTTTCCACTTTGCGGTGTACTCGTTGAGCTTTTTCATTATTTCAAGGCCGAACTGCTCGCCCTCGGGCTCGGTCAGCTTTTTACCTATCATACTGTAAACACATTCCCACAGTCCCGCATAACCGAGAGACAGCGTAGAGTAGCCGCCGTGTAGGTATTTGTCGATAGTCTCGCCCTTTTTAAGGCGCAAAAGCGCGCCGTATTGCCAAAGGATGGGCGCCGCGTCGGACACTGTGCCGGTAAGTCTTTCATGACGCGCCTGCAACGCTCTGTGGCATAATTGCATACGCTCGTCAAATATCTTCCAGAATTTATCCGTATCGCCCTGAGCCGAAAGACCTATATCAACCAAATTCACGGTAACAACGCCCTGATTGAAACGGCCGTAATACTTAGGCTTGCCGTTTTCATCCACATAAGGGGTTAAAAAGCTGCGGCAGCCCATGCAGGTGTAGCAGTGACCCTCGCCGTTTTTATCAATCTTGTTTTTAAGCATAACCTTTTCGGAAATGTAATCGGGCACCATACGCTTTGCGGTGCATTTTGCCGAAAGCTTTGTTAAGTACCAGTACTCGCCGTCCTCGGTTATATTGTCATCCTCAAGCACATAAATAAGTTTGGGGAACGCGGGGGTTATCCACACGCCCTTTTCGTTTTTAACACCCTGATAGCGCTGCTTTAAAACTTCCTCTATAATAAGCGCCAAATCACGCTTTTCCTGCTCGTTTTTAGCCTCGTTCAGGTACATAAATACCGTAACAAACGGCGCCTGACCGTTGGTAGTCATAAGCGTAACCACCTGATACTGTATCATCTGTACGCCCTTGCTTACCTCGTTAAGCAGGCGCTTTTCGGTAATTTCCAGCGCCTTTTCGGGGGATATATCCGTTCCCGCTTCGTGAAATTCTTCCAAAACCTCGGAATATATTTTTTTGCGGCTTATATCAACAAAGGGGGCTAGGTGCGCAAGGCTTATGCTCTGCCCGCCGTACTGGCAGGAGGCAACCTGCGCTATTATCTGGGTTGCAATATTGCAGGCGGTTGAAAAGCTGTGCGGCTTTTCAATTAACGTGCCGCTTATAACAGTGCCGTTTTGCAGCATATCCTCAAGGTTTACAAGGTCGCAGTTGTGCATATGCTGGGCGAAATAGTCCGCATCGTGAAAATGGATTATCCCCTGCTCATGCGCCTCTACTATATCATTATCAAGCAAAAGTCTTTTGGTAATATCCTTGCTCACTTCTCCCGCCATATAGTCGCGCTGAACGCTGTTTACGGTCGGGTTCTTATTGGAATTTTCCTGCTTTACTTCCTCGTTGTTACATTCAATAAGGCTTAAAATCTGCTCGTCGGTAGTATTCGCCTTTCTTACAAGCGCGCGCTGATAACGGTAGGTTATGTATCTGCGCGCAACGTCAAAGGCGCGCTGGTTCATAATCTGATCCTCTACCATATCCTGTATTTCCTCAACGCTTAAAGAGCGGTTGACATTTGTAGCCGCGCTTTCAACGTCTTCGGCTATGCGCTTTATCTGAATATCCGACATACGCTCGCTCGGAACTACGCTTTCATTGGCTTTTTTTACCGCAATTTCAATCTTTTTGGGGTCAAAATCGACTTCCGCTCCGCTTCTTTTAATGATTTTCATTCAAACATCCCCTTGTAGCCGCAACCGTGAAAAGCGGCGTTCTCATACCATATCTTGTTAATGCGTAAACTATTATACCACAAAATCATGAAATTGCAATAGTCATTTTCAACAATGTTTAAAATTTTTTCAGTGAAATAAAAAAATAATGCTTGACTATTTTATAATATGGGTTTATAATAATGAATTACTAATGATGATGGGGGATTGTGCGCCTATTTTGCCGAAACGCAATTTTTCACGGTGCCGAAACCCGTTGTAAATGCTTGCTCTTGCGGCTTTGCCGCCGCAAAATATACGGAGGAGTGATTGTAAACCTATGGAGCCGACTTCAATGGTAAAACCGGTACGGTTGGGTAATAACGATCGAATGACTTTTTCAAAGATCAATGAAGTTATCGATATGCCTAATCTCATTGAAATTCAGAAGGATTCGTACAAATGGTTTGTTGAGGAGGGTCTGAAAGAAGTATTCAGGGATATGTCCGATATAACGGATTACAGCGGAAACCTGAGACTCAGCTTTGTTGACTACCGCCTTGACGATACTCCGAAATACGATGTTACCGAGTGCAAAGCGCGCGATACAACATATGCCGCGCCGCTGCGCGTTACTGCGCACCTTGTAAACAGTGAAACAGGGGAAATTAAAGAAAGCGAAGTTTCCATGGGCGATTTCCCGCTTATGACCGAATCAGGCACGTTTGTAATAAACGGTGCCGAGCGCGCCATTGTTTCCCAGCTTGTGCGCTCGCCCGGCGTTTATTTTGCCGAGAAAACCGATGAAAAAACCGGCAAACGCCTTTTCTCCTCCACTATAATTCCTAACCGCGGCGCTTGGCTTGAATACGAAACGTCACCGAACGACGTGCTTTATGTCCGTATTGATAAAAACCGCAAACTGCCCATTACTACATTTATACGCGCGCTCGGCATCGCTACAAACGATCAGATAAGGGAGCTTTTAGGTGAGGACGAGCGTCTTGCCGCAACCTTAGAGGCGGACGATACCAAATCGGTTGAGGACGCGCTTGTAGAGGTATATAAGAAGTTAAGACCGAGCGAGCCCGTTACCATTGAGGGCGCCAACGCTTATCTTGAACAGCTTTTCTTTGACGCGCACAGATATGATATTTCCCGCGTGGGCCGCTATAAATACAATAAAAAACTGGCAATCGGCGCGAGAATCCGCGGCGCCGTGCTTTCACGCCCCGTTGCAGACCCCGTGACAGGCGAAATTCTTGCCGAGGCGGATGTTACCGTCAGCCGCGAGCTTGCCGATACAATCGAACGTAAGGGCGTTAAGGAAGCCTATATAAACGTTATGGATTTTGAGGGCAACGTTACCGAGGTAAAGGTGCTTTCAAACGGCATGGTAAGGCTTTGCGATTTCACCGATTTCACTGCCGAAGAGTTAGCCGAGCTTGACAAGCTGGGAATTAACGAGAATGTTTCCTTTGAAGTGCTTAAAAAGCTGCTTGAGGAAACAAACGGCAAGGAAGAGCTGCGCGAGGCCGTTTTGGCTAACGCCGATAACCTTATTCCCAAGCATATAACGTGCGATGATATTTTCGCGTCTGTCAACTATTTCCTGGGACTTCCGCATAATGTGGGCAATGTTGACGATATAGACCACTTAGGCAACCGCCGTATACGTTCGGTAGGCGAGCTTTTGCAGAACCAGTTCCGTATAGGTATTTCCCGTATGGAGCGCGTCGTTCGTGAAAAAATGACCCTGCAGGCGCAGGATCCCGACAGCATTACCCCCCAGTCGCTTATAAATATACGTCCTGTTGTGGCGGCTATAAAGGAATTTTTCGGTTCTTCCCCGCTTTCGCAGTTTATGGATCAGACCAACCCGCTCTCGGAGCTTACGCATAAGCGCCGTCTGTCGGCACTGGGCCCCGGCGGACTTTCCCGCGACCGCGCGTCGTTTGAGGTGCGTGACGTTCACTACACCCATTACGGCCGCATGTGCCCGATAGAAACCCCCGAAGGACCTAACATCGGTCTTATATCCTATCTTGCAACATTCGCGAAAATCAATAAATACGGCTTTATCGAGACCCCGTTCCGCAAGGTTGATAAGGAAAACGGCAGAGTTCTTGACGAGGTTCGCTACATGACCGCCGACGAAGAAGACGAGTACGTTGTAGCGCAGGCGAACGAGCCGCTTGACGAAAACGGCTACTTTATAAAGAAAAAGGTTAACGCGCGTTACCGCGACGGTTTCCGCGAGGTTGAAATTACCCGCGCGGATTATATGGACGTTTCGCCGAAAATGGTAGTTTCGGTTGCAACAGCTATGATTCCGTTCCTTGAAAACGACGATACCAACCGCGCGCTCATGGGCTCGAACATGCAGAAGCAGGCTGTGCCGCTTTTACGCCCCGAAAACCCGATTGTTGCAACCGGTATGGAATACAAGGCTGCGGTAGACTCGGGCGTAGTGGTGCTTGCAAAGCGCGCCGGCGAGGTTACCTATGTAAGCGCGGACTACATTAAGATTCGTGCGACAAACGGCGAAATTGACGAATATAAGCTTATAAAGTTCCTGCGTTCAAACCACGGCACCTGTATAAATCAGCGCCCGATAGTGGCTGTGGGTCAAAAGGTTAAGGAGCACGAGGTTATTGCCGACGGCCCGGCTACGAGCAACGGCGAAATATCCCTCGGCAGAAACGCCCTTATCGGCTTTATGACCTGGGAAGGCTACAACTACGAGGACGCGGTTCTTATAAACGAGCGATTGGTACGCGACGACGTTTATACCTCTATTCACATTGAGGAATACGAGCTTGAAGCGCGCGATACAAAGCTCGGGCCCGAGGAAATAACAAGGGATATACCGAACGTGGGTGAAGACGCGCTCAAAGACCTTGACGACCGCGGCATTATCCGCGTGGGTGCAGAGGTTACCGCGGGCGATATACTTGTAGGTAAGGTAACGCCCAAGGGCGAAACCGAGCTTACCGCCGAGGAAAGACTGCTCCGCGCAATATTCGGCGAAAAGGCGCGCGAGGTAAGAGATACCTCCCTCCGCGTTCCGCACGGCGAATACGGCACTATTGTTGACGTTAAGGTATTTACAAGAGAAAATTCGGCTGAATTAAGCCCCGGCGTAAACGTTGTTGTTCGCTGCTATATAGCGCAAAAGCGTAAAATTTCCGTCGGTGATAAAATGGCGGGACGTCACGGTAACAAGGGCGTTGTATCCCGTATTCTTCCGAGCGAGGATATGCCTTTCCTGCCGGACGGCACTCCGCTTGATATAGTTCTGAACCCGTTGGGCGTTCCGTCCCGAATGAATATCGGTCAGGTGCTTGAGGTTCACTTAGGATATGCCGCGCGCGCGCTCGGCTGGAACATCTGCACGCCTGTATTTGACGGCGCGCATGAGGATGACATACGCAAGTGCTTCTCAATGGCGGAGGAATTTACCAAGTCCGATGATTATGAATATAAGAACAGCGCAAAACTTGACTTCTCGCGTATTCCGCTGACGGCTGACGCTAAGACCCAGCTTTATGACGGACGTACGGGCGAGCCGTTTGATAATCTTGTAACCGTAGGTTATATGTACTACCTCAAGCTGCATCACCTGGTTGACGATAAGATTCACGCGCGTTCCACCGGTCCGTACTCGCTCGTTACTCAGCAGCCGCTCGGCGGTAAGGCTCAGTTCGGCGGTCAGCGTTTCGGAGAAATGGAAGTTTGGGCGCTTGAGGCTTACGGCGCGGCTTACACCCTGCAGGAAATACTCACCGTTAAGTCGGATGACGTTGTGGGCCGTGTTAAGACCTATGAATCAATTGTTAAGGGTCAGAACATTCCGAAACCGGGCGTGCCCGAGTCGTTTAAGGTTCTTATTAAGGAATTGCAGTCCCTGGGTCTTGACGTTAAGGTGCTTGACCGCAACGATAAGGAAATCGACTTAAAGCAGAGCTTTGAGGATGACGACGATATAGGCCTCGGTACACCGGCAATCCCCGAAAACGAGGATGTTGACTTTGACGGGCACTCGGTTGCCGACGATTTAACCGGATTCGGTCTTGAAGACGAAAACGGCGACGCGATAGCCGAGGACGAATATGACGAATTCGCGTCAGACGGCGAATTTGACGACGAAAATTAAACGGAGGGGCAGATATGGCAGAAATTGAATTTGAATCAATAAAAATAGGACTTGCGTCTCCCGAACAGATAAGAAGCTGGTCGCACGGCGAGGTTACAAAGCCCGAGACCATTAACTACCGCACCTTAAAGCCGGAGCAGGGCGGACTTTTCTGCGAACGCATTTTCGGGCCGCAAAAGGACTGGGAGTGCCACTGCGGAAAGTACAAACGCATACGCTATAAGGGCAAGGTCTGCGAACGCTGCGGCGTTGAAGTAACCCGCGCAAAGGTTCGCCGCGAGCGCATGGGCTCAATTGAGCTTGCCGCCCCGGTTTCGCACATTTGGTATTTCAAGACTATTCCCTCAAGAATGGGTCTTGTGCTTGATATTACCCCCAAAGCGCTTGAGCAGGTGCTCTATTTCTCACAGTATATAGTTACCGACCCCGGTACTACCCCGCTTGAGAAAAAGCAGCTTTTAAACGAAAAGCAATACCGCGATATGCGCGAAAAGTATGAAAACGACTTTGAGGCGGGCATGGGCGCAGAGGCTATTAAAAAACTGCTCTGCGAAATTGACCTTGATAAAACCTGCGACGAATTGCGCACGGAGCTTGAAAACGCAACGGGACAGAAAAGTATACGTATTTTAAAGCGCCTTGAGGTTCTTGAAGCGTTCAGACAGTCGGGCAACCGCCCCGAGTGGATGATACTTGACGTTATTCCGGTAATTCCGCCTGATCTGCGCCCGATGGTGCAGCTGGACGGTGGCCGTTTTGCGACAAGCGATTTAAACGACCTTTACAGACGTGTTATTAACCGTAATAACCGCTTAAAGAGACTTCTTGAATTGAACGCGCCGGATATAATAGTCCGCAATGAAAAGCGCATGCTGCAGGAAGCGGTTGACGCCCTTATAGACAACGGCAGGCGCGGCAAGCCCGTAACAGGCCCCAACAACCGCGCGCTTAAATCCCTTTCGGATATGCTGAAAGGTAAACAGGGTCGTTTCCGTCAGAACCTGCTCGGTAAACGTGTTGACTATTCGGGACGTTCGGTTATAGTTGTAGGTCCTGAGCTTAAAATGTACCAGTGCGGCGTTCCGAAAGAAATGGCGCTGGAGCTTTTCAAGCCCTTTGTTATGAAACGCCTGGTTGAAACAAAGGCTGTTACAAATATTAAGTCGGCAAGAAAAATGGTAGAGCGTGCGTCCACCGAAATATGGGACGCGCTTGAAATGGTAATCAAGGAGCACCCCGTGCTGCTCAACCGCGCGCCGACACTTCACAGACTCGGTATTCAGGCATTTGAGCCGGTACTGGTTGAGGGTAAGGCGTTAAAGCTGCACCCGCTTGTTTGTACGGCATACAACGCCGACTTTGACGGCGACCAGATGGCTATTCATATTCCGCTGTCGGCAGAGGCACAGGCAGAGGCTCGTTTCCTTATGCTTGCGGCTAACAACCTCTTAAAGCCGTCCGACGGTAAGCCTGTTACCGTTCCTACGCAGGATATGGTACTCGGTTCCTACTACCTCACCCTTGTTAAGTCCGATGAAAAGGGCGCAAACAAGATATTCAGGGATAAAAACGAGGCTATAATGGCTTATAACGACGGCATTGTGGGTCTGCATGCGCCTATAAGAGTGCGTATGACCAACGATAAGGGCGAGCACGGCCTTGTTTGGTGCACCGTCGGCTTTATAATCTTCAATGAGTCAATTCCGCAGGATTTGGGCTTTGTTGACAGAACCGACCCCAAGCACGCGCTTGACCTTGAATGGACTTATACCGTTAAAAATCCCGATGCTAACGTTATTGAGAGCAACGACGATATAGTTCAGAATAAGGTCGGCAAAAAGCAGCTCGGTAAAATTATTGACCGCTGCATTACAATGCACGGAACAAGCGAATCCGCTATAGTTCTTGATAATATCAAGGCGACCGGCTTTAAGTACTCCACCAAGGGCGCTATTACCGTTGCGGTTATCGACGCGGTTATCCCGCCGGCGAAAAAGGAAATACTTGCAGGCGCTGAGTCTCAAATTGATTTGGTTACCCGCGATTACAGGCGCGGTCTTATAAGCAACGACGAACGCAGCCGCCATGTTATTGAAATATGGAACAAGGCGACAGAGGACGTTGCCGACGCACTGAAAGGCAACCTTGATGAATTCAACCCGATATTCATGATGGCGGACTCGGGCGCGCGCGGATCTATGAGTCAGATAAGACAGCTTGCAGGTATGCGCGGACTTATTGCGAACACGGCAGGTAAGGTTATTGAAGTACCTATCCGCGCTAACTACCGTGAGGGTCTTAACGTACTTGAATACTTCATTTCCTCGCGCGGTGCGCGTAAAGGACTTGCCGATACCGCTTTGCGTACTGCCGACTCGGGTTATCTTACCCGCCGTTTGGTTGACGTTGCGCAGGATGTTATCGTCCGTGAGGACGACTGCGGCACCGAAGAAGGTCTTACCGTTGCCGATATTAAGGACGGTAACCACATTCTTGAACCGCTCGCGGAACGTCTTGAGGGCAGATACCTGCTCCATGACGCAGTTGACCCGGCTACCGGCGAGGTTATTTGGTCGCATGAGGATATGGTTACGGGCGAGGGCGCCAAGAAAATTGTTGACGCCGGAATTACAAGCATCGAAATCCGCTCGGTACTCACCTGCCACAGCCACCACGGCGTGTGCAAAAAGTGCTACGGGCGTAACCTTGCAACCAGCAAGCCGGTTACCACGGGCGAGGCTGTCGGCATAGTTGCGGCGCAGTCAATAGGCGAGCCGGGTACACAGCTCACCATGCGTACTTTCCACACGGGCGGTATTGCAAGCACGGAGGATATTACACAGGGTCTTCCGCGTGTTGAAGAGCTGTTCGAGGCACGCAGACCGAAGCGTTGCGCGCTTATCGCCAAAATGGACGGTACGGTTCGCATTGCCGAGGAAAAGAAGAGCAATGTAATTATAATCACCAACAACGAGCTTAAAACCGAGGAAAAGGTTACTATTCCTTACGGTATTCGCTGCCTTGTTAAGGACGGCGACGAGGTAAAGGCGGGTGATATGCTGATTCCGGGCGCTAAGTATCCGCAGGATATTCTTGAGGCGCAGGGACCCGAGGCTGTTGAAGAATATATCATAGCCGAAATTCAGAACGCATACCGCACACAGGGCGTTGATATTAACGATAAGCACATTGAGGTTATAGTTCGCCAGATGATGCGCAAGCTGCGCGTTACCGACCCGGGCTCTACCGACCTGCTGCAGAACGTAAGCTACGAGTACAAGGAAATTTCCGAGGCAAACGCCGCTGTTCAGGCGCGTATTGACGCGGGCGAGGAGGGGCTCACAAAGGCAACCTACCGCGCAACGCTGCTCGGTATTACAAAGGCTTCCCTGGCTACCGAATCGTTCTTGTCGGCAGCGTCTTTCCAGGAGACCACGCGCGTTCTTACCGAAGCCGCCATTAAGGGCAAGGTTGACCCGCTGTTCGGTCTTAAGGAAAACGTTATTATCGGTAAACTTGTTCCCGCGGGAACGGGCATGCGCTGTGCGGAAATTAATCCGCCCGAGTATGATGAGGAAATATCCGACGAGGGTATTCCTACCGATACGGACGATATGGCTGAAACCGCATTAGCGGAATAATACCAATAAAAAAACAGAGTATATCAGGTTTAACCGAATATACTCTGTTTTTATTTTACATATTTTTTTACAGTACCGATAATACAGCCGTGCCTTTTTTCTTTAACCAAAGATAAATAAGCAACGATAAAATCAGATTTACGGCAGCCACTGCAAGCAAAAACGGCACCGCGCCGATTTTGTGACCCACCATAAAGAACAGCGCGCAGTAAACTCCCGCATAAATAAAGCCGCCGAACATGGCTATCATCACGCCGCCGCTTTGCTTTATGGGAGTTATTTCGCTCGTCCAGTTAAGGTTGGGCATTTTAAGCCCTACAAACAAATCGAAAAGCGCCAAAAGCAGCACGAACGTAAGCGCCGATACAAACGCCGCGGCAAATTGCAGGGGAGTGAACATAAACGCCGCGCAAAGCATGCAGAATATCAGCGGCACACCCGTTAAAATAAGCTGCATATTAAGCTTTGCCATTAATACGTCAAGCGGCTTTACCGGCAACGACTGCAGGGTCCAAAGCGATTTACCCTCAAGCGAAATTGAGGGCGCAGCCATATCGTTCATTGAGGCGGCTGCGCACACCGCGGTAAACAGCAATATAACCGCGCTGCCCGAATTTTTGCCGAAAAGCTCGCTCATTACAAGCATAAGCGTATTGCCCTTTATAAGCAGAGCTACGCCCAAAACCGGCAGCAGCAAAATTCCAAGCCCGCAGTTAAGCATATAGTTAGGGCTTGACAAAAACCGCGAAAACTCCTTGTGCAAAAGCGCCGACTGTACGCTCTTTTTCCGAGCTACAGTCTCGCGGTATTTTTTCTTTGCCGTTTTGCCCGTCGCGGTTGCAATTTTCAAAAAGCTGCGGGAAATAAGCGCCCACATAAGCGCAAACAGCAGCAAAACAACTGCCGCTACAATAAGCATTGCGACAAAATCGCCCGTTCCCACTCTGCCGAAAATATAAATTGGGTACGCCGAACCCTTAATCTTATCACCGTATTTCGAGGCGTTCATTATTAAATTGCTTATAATATCCTGTGCCTTAAAGCTTATAAAATAATAAGCCCCGAAAAACAGCAGCGACACTATTACGGTAATGAAACTCTTGTTTTTCAGCTTTAAGCTGATTTTTGCCACTACCCAGCCGAGCGCGCTTGAAAGGGTAAGCACAAAAACCGAAATTAAAAGCACAAGCAAAATGCAGCCGATAACGGCGGGCAGGCTGTGCGACCCGATTATAATATATACCGCCGCCGCGGGAACCGTTACCACGCCCGAATACATAAGCCCCATAAGGTAAACCCCGAGCAGGCGGGAAATCATAATAGTGCCCACGGGTATGGGCATAGATAAAAGCAGGTCGTTATCCTTTGCGAGGTAAAGCCCCGAATAGGTATTGAAAACGCTGCCGAAAGCGCCTAGGAATATTGCAAGCATTCCCATTATTGCAAAATAGAGCCAGCCAAGTCCCGCCGCCGAAAGCGGCTTGCAAAGAGCTATCGATAAATAGGTAAACATTCCGCCGAGAATACCCACCATTAAAAATACAAACAGCACTATATATCCCGTAACCGCCGCCTTAGAGCGGGCTTTGTTTTTCTTAGCGTCATAAAAATAGGCACGGAATATTTCGGTGAACTGCTTTTTAAGAAGTATTTTAACCATGCTCAATCCTCCAGCTCAAGGAATACCTGTTCAAGGGATTCATCGCCCTTTACTTCTTCCATTGTGCCCGAGCGGATGAGCTTGCCCGCCTTTATAATGGCAACCTTATCACAAAGCTTTTCGGCAACCTCTAAAACATGGGTGGAGAAGAATATCGCGCCGCCGTTGTCACATTCCTCGCGCATCATTTCTTTAAGAATATGCGCGGCCTTCGGGTCAAGCCCCACAAAGGGTTCATCCATTATTATAAGCCTCGGCGTGTGCAGCCATGCCGCTATTATTGCAAGCTTTTGCTTCATTCCGTGGGAATAGGCGGCAATAGGCTCTGCCAGGCTATCGGTCAATTCAAAGGTATCGGCATATTTTTTAATGCGTGCCGCGCGGTCCTCTGCGCTGACACCGAAAATATCCGCAATGAAATTAAGGTATTTAATTCCGCTCATAAAATCGTATAAATCTGGGTTATCGGGAATATAGGCAATCTCTTTTTTACATTCAAGCGGCTGCTCCTTTACGGATTTTCCGTTTATGTATATCTCGCCCGCGTCAAACTGCAAAATTCCCGCAACGGATTTAAGCGTGGTGGTTTTTCCCGCGCCGTTATGACCTATAAAGCCGTAAATCTCACCGGGGGCTATGTGCAGGCTTAAATCGTCCACGGCTTTTTTATCGCCGTATACCTTAGTAAGATTTTCAATTTTAAGCATAAATCTCTCCTCCTGTGTATCTTTCATTATATTACCGCCCGCCGCATTTTTCAACAATAAGTTTACATTAAACCCCGATTGTGGTATTATAAAGGCGGTAATGTTAAAAAAGGAGGGTGCAATATGGCAAACAGATGGACATTAAACGAGGAACATTTAAACGTTGATAAGTATTTAAAAGCCTGCGCAAATCTTTACGGATATGTAACGCCGCGGCAGTTCCTCAAGCTCTATAACAGATATAACGAAAATAAGATAAATAGGGAAAAGTATTTGCTTTGGCTTGAAAAACTTCAAAACCATTCTCACCTGCACTATACTCTTTTTTCAAACGCAATTGTGTGCGCAAGGGTACCGCATAAAAAAATAGACGAGATACTATACCATCAGCAAGGAAAAAAATATTATGATCCCCCGAAGGATGAATTGCTTAAATACGCGGATCCGAATTATTATGAGCAAAGCATTTACACAAAAGAAGTGCTTAACTTTTTAATTAAAGATTTAAAAATCAACCACTTGACCGCCGAAAGTTTTTTGGCAAAGCTTATCTGGTATATGCGAATTGAAGAACCTATTCAGGCGGAGAATGATTTATTGGAAAGCTTCGGAATTGAATTTAACGATTTAACACAGGCGAATAATTATTTTCTCCGAGCGCAATATTTGAATAACAATACCCGCAAGTGGGCAAATTGCGGGTATACGCCGAAAGAACTATCAGATATTTATTCAGAAAAGTGAGGAGTAAAAAATACGGTGCAATGGGAAAAGAACTCAAAAAAATCACGGTAATCGTAGATGTAAAAGAAAGTCTTTTTGACCCCGAAGTACTGGCGCTTTTAGCTCTGGGCATATATAATCCCACGCCCGTGCGCTTGAAGAACAGAGCGGAAAAATACTCGGCGGACAAAAATATTTTTGTGTATGCCTGCAAAAAAGACGGTATATATGTCGGTATTGTTGTGTTCGGAACGGAAAACGGCACCGCCGAAATTTTGAATATTGCCGTGAAACCCGAATGTCGTAAAAACGGTATCGGCAAAAAATTAGTTGAATTTATTTTAAATCAGTTCCCCGTAGATACCATAACAGCCGAAACCGATAATGATGCGGTTGGTTTTTACAAGAAGTGCGGGTTTGCGCTTACACAGACCGCAGCAGTTGAAGACACTGCACGGTATTTTTGCAAATTATCCGCGGTTTCCAAACATTACGACCTGCTTATAGACGAAAACAACGACCCCGTGCGCGACCCTGAGCCGCTGCGGGAATATATGGACAAATGGGACGGGCGACAGTTTATTGATTTGTTACAGCTGACAAAAGAAAAGTCAGTACTTGAAATCGGTGTAGGAACAGGGCGGCTTGCCGTTCGCACAGCGTCCGAATGTCGCGATTTTTTCGGGATTGATATTTCCCCGGAAACCGTAAAACGGGCAAAGGAAAACCTGAAAGAACAGACGAATGTAACGCTTATTTGCGGCGATTTTATGAGCTGTGATTTCGGGCGCAAATTTAATGTGATTTATTCGTCGCTCACATTTATGCACATAAAAGACAAGCAAGCGGCAATCAATAAGATAAAATCATTATTAAACAGCGGCGGTCGGTTTGTGCTTTCCATAGACAAAAACCAAAGCGATGTAATAGAGTACGGTACACGGAAAATCAGGATTTACCCTGACCGAAAAGAAAATATTGCGGAATACATAAAGCAAAGCGGAATGAACTTAATAAAAGTTTTTGAAACAGAATTTGCCCATATTTTTATCTCTGTAAATCACTTAACCCGGACTTAATACTATAAACAATCAGCTGTCGTTAAAACGACAGCCGATTGTTTTTGCTTTTACCTTATTTTTTATGGCAGGAGCCCGCCATAGCACAGTGGGCGCAATTGCAGCCGCAGGAGGATTTACCCTTTTTCTTATTTCGCACAAGGCTTACTATAATAGCAGCAACAACGGCGATAAGCACAAGGCATATAATTACGGTAGCAATATTTGTTTTTAACCACAACAACATACAGAAGACTCCTTTCAAAGAATAAGTGCCTGAATTATACCAGTCTGTCGATAAACCTCAAAGTCTATTCTTGCGGCGTTCACGCCGCCTTTTTTGTTTTTCCGCTGACACGTGCGGCGGAAAAACACCTTGTAGGCGAAAAATAGCCTAAAAAGCTATTTTTCAAGAGCACTGGGGTGGCATTGGCGGGGATAGAGTGCAGTCCGAAAATCTTTGATTTTCGAGCGAACGGTATTCCCGTCCAAGAGTGTGTCGAGTTTTTCGACACGCTCAATTATACCCTTACCTTTGCGGTAAGCTTTGTAGCCTCTTTATAGGGGCGGAACAGCATATAAACTATAAGCGCAAGCGCCGCAACCGCGAAGATAAGACCTACAACATTTACATTGCCGGTGAACAAGCCGCCGAACTGATTTATCATAAGAGCTATGAGGTAAGCGAATCCGCACTGATAGCCGATTGCAAACCAGGTCCATTTCGGGCTGTTCATTTCACGCTTGATAGCGCCGATAGCCGCAAAGCAGGGTGCGCAAAGCAGGTTGAACACAAGGAACGAATACGCGGTGATTCCGGTGAATGCAGCGGCGATATTGTGGTAAACGCTTGCGTCTCCGCCGCCGTAAAGTATACCGAGAGTACCGACAATGTTTTCTTTCGCAACAAGACCGGTAATGGAAGCCACAACCGCTTTCCAGTTGCCCCAGCCGAGAGGACCAAATATCCAGGCGATAGCGCCGCCGATTTTAGCAAGGATAGAGGAGCTTATCTGATCTTCCTCTAACATTCCGAATGAGCCGTCTGCCCAGCCGAAGTAGGTGGTGAACCAAACGAGTATGGTGGAAAGAAGGATTATTGTACCGGCCTTCTTTATGAAGGACCAGCCGCGCTCCCACATTGAACGGAGAACGTTGCCGAGGGTCGGCCAGTGGTAAGCCGGCAGCTCCATAACGAACGGAGCAGGATCGCCCGAGAACATCTTTGTTTTCTTAAGCATAATGCCCGAAACGATTATTGCAGCCATACCTATGAAGTAAGCCGAGGTTGCAACAAGTGCAGAGCCGCCAAAGATAGCGCCCGCGATCATTGCAATAAACGGAACCTTAGCGCCGCAGGGGATAAATGTAGTTGTCATAATAGTCATACGGCGGTCGCGCTCGTTTTCAATGGTACGCGAAGCCATAATTCCGGGGATTCCGCAACCTGTACCTATAAGCATAGGTATGAACGATTTACCCGAAAGACCGAACTTGCGGAAGATACGGTCAAGCACGAATGCGATACGTGACATATAACCGCACGCCTCAAGGAATGCAAGGAGTAAGAACAGAACGAGCATCTGCGGAACAAAGCCGAGAACCGCACCAACGCCGGCTACGATACCGTCGTTAATAAGACCCGAAAGCCAATCGGCAGCGCCTGCTTTATCAAGTCCGTCGCCTACGAGCACCGGTATACCGGGAACCCATACGCCGTAATCGGCAGGGTCGGGCTCGTCAAAGCCGTTTTTCTCGAAGTAGGAAACAGCGTCCTTATAAGACATTGCAACCGTTTCCTCTTCCTCTGCCTTAGAAAGGTTTGAAGGAATTTCCGAGTAGTAAGCCGTCATTGTGTTTACAGCCAGAGTTTCCTCATCCTCAACATCAACAGTGGCGGTCTTTGAATCGGTGGTGAAGCTCTTTATTTCATCAAGAGCCTTGTCAGCGTCAAAATCATCCGCACCTACTTCAATTTCAGTGAACGCCTGAACAGCCTGAGAAGCCGCGGTGAAATCGTCCGCGTCAGCGCTGTAAGCCTTAGAGCCTATGCCTAAAAGGTGCCAGCCGTCGCCGAAAAGTCCGTCGTTTGCCCAGTCGGTAGCGGCAGAGCCTACGGTTACCATTGATATGTAATAAACAAGGAACATTACAAGCGCGAATATCGGAAGACCGAGCCAGCGGTTTGTAACTACGCGGTCGATTTTATCGGATGTGGATAACTGACCGACGTTTTTCTTCTTGTAGCACGCCTTTATAATGGAGGCTATGTAGAGATAACGCTCGTTTGTAATAATACTCTCGGCGTCGTCGTCACATTCCTTTTCGGCAGCCTTAATATCATTTTCAATATGTGCCAAAACCGTGCCGTCAAGCTTTAACTGAGCCAGCACCTTATCGTCACGCTCGAAAATCTTTATTGCGTACCAGCGCTGCTGTTCTTCGGGCATATTGTGAACCGCCGCTTCCTCAATGTGAGCGATAGCGTGCTCAACAGTGCCTGAAAAGCTGTGCTGCGGAATTGTCTTGGTGTGCTCTGCCGCATCTATTGCAGCCTCGGCAGCCTCGGTAATTCCCGTACCCTTAAGGGCGGAAATTTCAACTATTTTGCAGCCGAGCTGACGGGACAGCTCCTCGGTGTTTATCTTATCGCCGTTTTTACGAACAACGTCCATCATGTTAATGGCGATAACTACCGGTATGCCAAGCTCTACAAGCTGTGTGGTCAAATAAAGGTTTCTTTCAAGGTTTGTTCCGTCGATAATGTTAAGTATCGCGTCGGGACGCTCTGTAATAAGGTAATTTCTCGCAACAACCTCTTCAAGTGTGTAAGGCGACAGGGAATAAATACCCGGAAGGTCTGTTACATTCGTATTCGGATAACCTTTGATTGTTCCATCCTTACGGTCTACTGTTACTCCTGGGAAGTTTCCTACATGCTGATTTGCTCCTGTGAGCTGATTAAACAATGTTGTCTTTCCACAGTTCTGATTTCCTACCAGCGCATAGGTCAATGTTGTTCCTTCCGGCAACGGATTTTCATTTTCTTTAGAATGATACTTTCCTTCTTCTCCTAATCCCGGATGTGCTGAATTTTTGATATACTCACTTCCCTGATGGCTCCGGCTTCGCTGATGAATCGGTTCTATTTCAATTTGATCTGCTTCTGCTAATCTAAGAGTCAGCTCATACCCATGAATCTGAAGCTCCATCGGATCTCCCATAGGTGCAAGTTTCACCACCGTTACCTCTGCCCCCGGAATCATTCCCATATCTAAAAAGTGCTGTCGTAATGCTCCTTCGCCACCCACTTTTTTTATGGCTGCACTTTTTCCGATTTCCAGTTCTTTTAACGTCATACTAAATATTCTTCCTTTTCTCTTTGCTTTTTCATTGGTGATTGCAGTACTTACCTCTGCAACGATTTTTTACATTTTCTCCTATTTTACCACATTTTTTTATTTTGTATATTACTATATTGGAAATGAATAAATCTACATTTTATTTTCCAAAAAATCCTGTCACCCCTACCACACTAGACACTTGTTACGCTGTTCCTATTGTCTAAAGCT
>OIYS01000106.1_pt1 | contig 59790 bp, 44 predicted proteins | sample 1588271 | NCBI WGS metagenome assembly OIYS01 (sample SAMN03283286) | human gut metagenome | biome: human-associated habitat; material: feces | host: Homo sapiens | place: Peru | collected 2012 | reverse complement strand
TGACCTCCGTGTGATGAGTTTTGTGTTTATCTTCATTTTAACGGTTTTTGGTCAAATATGCTCTACTTTTTTTATTTTTTTCGTAAGCTCTGTTTGTTGCACCTCAACATTTATTATAGAGCCAATTTTTTCTATATCATGAACAAATACCGGACGCCATAAATTGGCTTTGTCAATGTCATTATTTCGTTTGACTGCCATTTCGTCCTTAAAAGCATATGGGTTTATCCAATAGCTTTCCCTGTTAGAAATAATTTTTTTGCTGTAAATCCTCATCAACACGGTTGTATTTTATATCCGACATTATTTTACACTCCCTATTATGCTGAAATTAAATTTCCAAACTATCCACGTCAAGTAAAAATTCTTTTACTCCCATCATAAGATAGCCCTTATCATCACGGCGTGGTTTCATACTCTTTTCAACAATAACAATTTTCTTAAATGAATCATTGGTTTTATCAAACGGCCTTGTTTCCTGTTTCCATTTTTCTTCATCGGGAATATTGTATGCGGATTGAATATAGTAACGCTTACTGCCTTGATTAGCTACGAAATCAATTTCAACCTGTTTGCGTATATCCTTACCCTCGTCAGTCTTTTCTCTAAACTCAACTACACCGACATCAACATTATATCCTCTGTATCTGAGTTCATTATAAATGATATTCTCCGTCAAATGAGATTCTTCTATTTGCCTGAAATTTAATCGGGCATTTCGTAGTCCTGTATCTTCAAAATACAACTTATAAGGTGTGCTGATATACTTTTTACCTTTTACATCATACCTCTCTGCTTTGCTGAGCAAGAAGGAGTCTTTTAAGTAACCGATATATTTATCGATAGTCGAGGCGCAGAGCGTAGAATTTTTAACGGATTTGAATGTGTTTTCTAATTTTCTTGGGTTTGTTAAAGATGATATTCCCGATGCCAAAATGTCAACAAGCTCGCTGATTTCCTGATCGGAATTAAGATTATTTCGAGCGACAATATCCTTAATATATACATTTTTCATTTGTGTAATAAGGTAGTTGCTTTTTTGTTCGTCGGTTTTCATTAAAGCAACCGCAGGCAGTCCGCCATACACCATATAGTCGTCAAAAGCTTCGTCCTTACTGCCGTCGTATGCAGAATAAAACTCCGAAAAAGACAAAGGCAAAATGTGAATCTCATCTCCTCTACCTTCAAATTCAGTCAAAATATCGCTTGAAAGAAATTTAGAATTACTGCCTGTAACATAAATATCTAAGTTGTCTTTTCTAAGATATCCGTTTAATACAGCCTCGAAATTTCCAAGCAACTGAACTTCATCGAGTAGGAGATAATACATTTTGTCATCGACAATCTTGCCCGAAATATATTTCATAAATTTTCTCGGATCGACTTTTCTGTTTTGCTCACTTATATCTAAAATATCTTCGTCTATAAGCAATAAATCATCTGCCGAATCAAAAGCAAATCTGATAATATGATTTTTGTCTACACCTTCGGACAGTAAATAATTATAGAAGATTTTGTTTAATAGATAGGATTTACCGCATCTTCTGATGCCGGTGATAACTTTAATAAATCCGTTTTGCTTTCTCGTAATAAGTCTGTTTAAGTAGATATCTCTGTTGATTTCCAAAATATCACCTCATTTAATATTTTTGCCGCTATCGTCATTTTTATTAATTTGATTATACTATAGTTTACTCAGTTTTTCAAGTTTTATAACAAAATGATGACTTCACATGTGAAAATAGTGGTGGTATGTTGTATCATATTATGTAAACAATACCGGTGTAAGCTTTACAATGAATACTTATATTTATGTGACAGATACAATGCAACAAACAGTTACAAATATTTTGGGAAACTTGCTTATGAAAAGCTATTAAAATAATACAACGCACAGCATGAAACAGAGAAATAGGCAGAGATCAGCCCTGCCTTGTGTCTATATAAACAGAAAATCCGAAACTGTTACCAATGATAACAAGTTTCGGATTATTCTTTGCCGGCAAATGACTTTAATTTTAATACAATGCACCCCCTTTGGAAGTTAGAGGGTGCATTGTGGGTAAGGGGATGCAAAGCAAATGGTGCAGTTCATATCGTAAACTACACCATTTTTTATAACGATTCTTTGATTATATCTTATGTATTGATAGATGAAATCTTGACATCTATCAAATTTTGTGGTATAACAGTAAAAATTGAACACAAAAGCTATGATAAGAAATAGTAAGCATCTCGGATTTTCAGAGAGAAGGCGGTCGGTGCGAGCCTTTATTGAAAAGATGCCCAACCCATCTTTGAGCTGTGAGCTGAAACAGTAGTAAGCCTTGCCGGGTTCTCCCGTTACAGAGATATGGCATCGGAATTTATCCTGTGCCGGAAAGTGCGGATTATATCCGAATTTAGGTGGTACCACGGACTTGTTTATAGTTCGCCCTAAGCTGATGTAATATTGGCTTAGGGCTTTTTTGTGTTCAAAAGCAAAAAATGGAGGTATCATTATATGAAACTTGAAAAACTTGTCGGAGAGCGTTTCCGAGAAAGACCGTCAGACTGTATCGTTGACAGCCACGCTTTGATGGTGCGTGGCGGCTATATGAAGTATGTAGCAAATGGTATTTTTTCTTCCTATATGCCGTTGAAAAGAATTACACGCAAAATTGAGCAAATCATCCGTGAAGAGATGGACGCTATTGACGGACAGGAAGTGCAGTTTCCTGTTGTTATGCCTGCTTCTATTTGGCAGGAGTCAGGCAGATACGAGAGCATCGGCAAAGAAATGGCTCGTTTTAATGACCGCAGCGGCAGCCCTCTTGTTCTTGGTATGACGCACGAAGAAGCCGCCGTTCATCTTGTTCGTGATTACGGGCAGAGTTATATGAAATATCCTTTTATGGTGTATCAGATTCAGACCAAGTTTCGTGACGAAGCAAGACCGAGAGCCGGACTTATCCGAGTGCGTGAATTTACAATGAAGGACGCATACTCTTTCCACACAAGTCAGGCAGATTTAGAGGAATATTACGACAAGTGTCATAAGGCTTATGAGCGCATTTATACAAGAGTAGGCTTGCCGGAGGTTATTTCCGTTGCTTCTGATTCCGGTATGATGGGCGGTAATATTTCTCATGAGTTTATGCTGCTCACCCCTATCGGTGAAGATTCTATTGCCATCTGCACGGAATGTGATTACCGTGCCAATATGGAGGCAGCAGAGTGTATCATTCACAATGAAAGAAACGGTATTTCTGATGAATTGACTTTAGTGCATACCCCAAACATCCACACTATTGAGGAAATATGCGAGTTCCTGCATTGTGATGAAAAGGCTTCCTGCAAGGCGGTTGTATATCAACGCAATTCTGATGACCACTATATCGTATTGTTTATCCGTGGAGATCTTGAGGTCAATGAAACCAAGCTCGCAAATCATTTAGGATATGACATTCATCCGGCAGTTATTACAGAAGAGAGCGGACTCAATGCGGGATATATCGGACCCGTTAATCTGAACGGTAATTTTACGTTTCTGTATGACCGTTCCCTTGAAGGAATGAATAATCTTTCCTGCGGTGCGAATGTTTGTGAATATCACTACACAGGTCTTGATATGAGCCGTGATGTGAAAGGTGCGAAATACCACGATTTTGCCAAGATACAGGAAGGAGGCATTTGCCCGCATTGCGGCAAGCCTGCCATTACGGTATTCCGTGGCATAGAGGTGGGTAACATCTTCCAGCTCGGCACCAAATACACCAAGTCTATGAATATGACTTATATCGATAGCAACGGCAAAACGCAGTATCCGATTATGGGGTGCTATGGTATCGGTGTCGGCAGACTTGCCGCTTCAATCTGTGAGGCTCATCACGATGAATATGGTCCGGTATGGCCTTTGGCAGTTGCACCGTGGCAGGCACACATTTGCGCTGTCCGTGCTGACGATGCCGAGGTTAAGGCTTATGCCGACAAGCTGTACGAGGAACTGCAAAGCAAGGGCGTCGAGGTCATTTATGATGACCGTAAGGTAAGTTTTGGAGTCATGTTCTCGGATGCTGACCTGATCGGCGTACCGTTCAGAATAATTGTCAGCCCCCGAAATATGAAGAAGAATATTGTTGAAATCGTTTCGAGAGATAAGAGCTTTTCTGCAAATGCTCCTATGGACTCGGCGGCAAATGAAATGTTGAAAATTCTGTCAGAGGCGAAATAAAACTATATAATCACCCGGAAACCGCCATAGGGCTGAAAAAGCCCATAAAATAAGGGCTTTCGGGCAAAAAGAAAGAACGCTGACTTTGTATCAAAATTAGCGTTCTTATTTGGTGGAGATGAGGGGAGTCGAACCCCTGTCCGAAAACCCATCCTCCCGGCTTTCTACGAGCGTAGCCGATATATTTTTTTCTCCCCTTGCGCGAGCCTGTCGGCAGGCTTACGTTCGGGCAGTTTCGTTATGCATGACAGATTACGAAACGCTGTGTCTGTTCACGTTCACCGCTGAATGACGCTCCCGTCCGGGCCGCGGTACTCCCGGGGGGAACGGCGGCTGCAATTAAGCAGCTGCTAAAACTGTTTTATTGTTGTCGTTTATTATTTAAACGTTGTGGATTTTAAAGAGAGCCCACTTCTCTGCCCGCTTACCGAAATTCCGGATCCCCGTCGAAATCCTTTCATCCCCGTATTTCCGGCGAACAGTCAACGCCGTATTATACAATAAATAATAATCAGATGTTTTTCTCGCCCCTGACCGCGCGTTCAATGCTTCTTGCCGCCGATTTTTTCGCGGCATCCTCGCGCTTGTCGTAGAGCTTTTTACCCTTGCAAAGCCCCAGCTGAACCTTGGCCTTGCCCTTTTTGAAATACACCGACAACGGAATTATCGCATATCCCTGCTGTTTTGTCAATCCGTAAAGCTTATTTATTTCTTTTTTATGCATAAGAAGCTTTTTCGCTCTCATGGGGTCGCGGTTAAAAATATTGCCGTGTTCGTAGGGCGAAATGTGCATACCGTTTGCGAATATCTCGCCCCCGTCTATACTGCACCACGAATCCTTTAAATTGAGCTTGCCCTGACGGACGGATTTTACCTCCGTGCCGAAAAGCTCGATTCCCGCCTCGTACGATTCGATTACGAAATAGTCGTGATACGCTTTTTTATTCTGCGCGACGGCGCGCGATTCATTTTCGGCCATACAAGCCCTCCTTCGGAGTAATAATTTATTTCAATGTGAATTATTACGGTGAACAGTAAACAGCGAAGAGTGGAGAACGTCGGTGCGAATCCTCACGGATTTGTCATCGTAAAATTATAATAATCGTGTTTTCTAAGAAAACGAAACCGGTTCTTCTCTCTTATCTTCTCTCTGAAAACAATTCATCCGTGAATTGTTTTACATGCTTTCCGGTGCGTTAACCTTGAGAAGCGAAAGAATATTCGCCATTACGTCCTTTGTACACCTGCACAGGAAAAGTCTCGCCGTGCGGAGGTTCTCGTCCTCCACGTCGCACCTGCACGCGTTATAGAATTTATGGAAAAGAGTCGCAAGCTCTATCGCATATCTCGTGATTCTCGACGGGTCGAGAGCCTTTGCGGCGTTCTCGATTTCGCCCGTGAGAGAAGCTATATGGCGAATAAGCTCTTTTTCCTCGTCCGTAGTGAGAAGTTCAGCCTGTTTTTCTGTGCATCCGTCGAATTTAATGCCCTTAGCGTCCGTTTTTCTGAATATTGAGCAAATCCGCGCGTGGGCGTACTGGCAGTAATAAACGGGATTCGAGGAAGATTCCTCAACCGCGAGGTCGAGGTCGAAATCGCAGTGCGTGTTCGCCTCTCTCATATTAAAGAAGAAACGCGCCGCGTCTATGGGAACCTCCTCGAGGAGCGTTACAAGCGTAATAGCCTTACCGCTTCTCTTTGAAGCCTTGATTATTTCGCCGTCCTTTACAAGACGAACCATCTGCATGAGTACGACTTTAAGCCTGTCCGGGTCGACTCCGAGAGCCTGCAGAGCCGCCTTTAATCTCGGAACGTAGCCGTGATGATCCGCGCCGAGAATGTCGATTGCCGTATCAAAATTGCGAATGCAGAGCTTATTGTAATGATACGCAATATCCGGAACGATATAGGTTAAAAATCCGTTGGAACGGACGAGAACAAAATCCTTGTCGCATCCGAACTGCTCGGCTTTGAACCATACCGCGCCGTCTTTTTCATAAGTATAACCCTTTTCGGTCAGAAGCTTTACGACATTTCTCGCGGCTCCGGACTCGTGGAGCGTGCTTTCCTTAAACCATGTGTCGTATTTGATTTTATATTTAAGAAGATCTCTTTCGAGTCCCGCGATATTGAGCGGAAGCGCGTAGTCGACAAGAGCCTTTTTGCGCTCCTCGTCGGAAACGTTCATATACCTGTCGCCGTGAAGCTCTGCAAAAGCCTTTGCATGGTCGATAATATCCTGTCCGTGGTAGGAATCCTCGGGCATTTCGATTCCGTCTTTGAATAACTGCTGATATCTCAAATCGAGCGACAGCCCGAATTTTTCAATCTGATTTCCGCCGTCGTTTATATAGAATTCGCGTTCTGTGTGATATCCCGCCCATGTAAGAACCTCTGCAAGACAGTCGCCCATCGCTCCGCCTCTTGCGTTGCCGACGTGCATGGGACCTGTCGGGTTTGCCGAAACGAATTCAACGAGAGCCTTTTTGCCCTTGCCCATTTCGGAATGACCGTACATTCTGCCCTTTTCGTTTTCGTCCATGAGAATATCGGCATAGTATTTCGGGCTTAAACGGAAATTGATAAATCCGTTTACGTTCTCTATCGAATTAAAATATGTGTTGTCAAGCTCCGCGTTATCGACGAGCGCGGCGGCAATTTTAACGGGAGGCATTCTGAATACCCTTGCGGAAGCCATTGCGGCGTTTGTCGAGTAGTCTCCGTGCGTTCTGTCCGCGGGAATTTCGACCTTGAATTCGGGGAGTTCGCCCTCGCCGAGCGCGTCCGATTCGCCCGCTTTTTTCGCGGCGTTTTTAATTATTTCCGTTATCTGTTCTTCCGCTTTTTTTACTATATAGCTCAATTTATTTCATCCTTTCCGCCGTCGGCGGTAACAATTATTGTCATTTCGTTTTCGGCGGCGTAATCGCCGTAGTAATCTATCGTATATTTTAATTTTAACTCTCCGCTGCCGTTTTTGACGGTGCTTTTTACCTGCTTGCCGTAAATCCCTATCAGAAGCTCGCCGTACGGGGTCCTGTAAAAACAGCTTTGACGTTTTCCGCGTTCTATAATCAATTCCGACGAATACGCTCCGCTTCTGACGACGGAAACGCTGTCGCCGTTCTTGACTCTTATCGTCGTGTGGCACGTATTTTCCTCGTCGAAACGCTCGTCGTAGCATATCATATACGTGTCCGTATGTCCGTGAATGACGTAACCCCTCGTCGTAATCTCCACGCTCTCCGAGCCGTCGGGCGTGGTCTGTTTGTCCTTTACTGCAATTAACGCTTCGGTTTTCATGCTTCGCGTTCAATCGCCGAATTGAGAAGTCTGTCGATAAGATCGGGGTATTTTATACCGCACTCGTCAAAGAGCTTCGGGTACATGCTTATCGGAGTAAAGCCCGGCAGGGTGTTTATTTCGTTGAATTTAACCTTTCCGTCGGACTGCACGAAAAAGTCGACTCTTGAAAGCCCGGTGCAGTTGAGCGATTTGAATATTTTAACGGCGAGAGAGCGTATTTCTCCGCTTGTTTTCTCATCCAAAGGGGCGGGGATGAGAAGAACGGAGCTGTCGTTTTTATATTTAGCGTCGTAATCGTAGAATTCGTTTGCGGGCTTTATCTCACCGACAACGGAAACTGTCGGATTGATGCTGCCGAGTACGGCGCACTCAACCTCTCTGCCGGCGATACATTCCTCAACGACGATTTTTTTGTCGTATTTAAACGCCTCTTTTATTGCGTTTTCGAGTTCTTTTTTGTCCGAAGCCTTTGCGACGCCTACGGACGAGCCGGTGTTCGCCGGCTTTACGAATACGGGACAGCCGAGCTTTTCAAAACAATCGTTTAAAAACGCGGAGCCGTTGTCTGCGTATTCGAATTTATCGATTTTAAGCCACTTTGCCTGCGGGACGTTTTCGTAGTCGGCAAGGGCGTTCGTAACCGCCTTATCCATACACACCGCGCCGGCTAAGTTGTCGCAGCCGACAAACGGAATTCCGGCAAGGGTCAAGAGCGCCGCAACGGTGCCGTCCTCGCCGTTTCTGCCGTGCAGAACGGGGAAGCACACGTCGACGTCTATAATCCTGCCGTCCTCGACAATAACCTGCTTAGAGCCGTAATCAATGTTTATGTAAGCCTTAAGAGAACCGGGAATCCAGTCGTCCGACTCGATTTTATCCGTATCGCCCTCGAACAGACGCCATTTGCCGTCTCTCGTGATGCCGAGGGTTACTATATTGTATTTTTCGCGCGGAATGTTTCTGACGACCGAAGAAGCCGAAAGAAGCGAAACCTCATATTCGCTCGATTTTCCGCCGAAAAGAACAAGAACCGTTTTCATATTTGTTTCCTCCCGGGCATATAAGCCCATGTTCTATATATATTATCATATAATAAACGATAATACAAGAAAAAAATAATCTACTCTCGAAAATATTGTTTTCGTCAAAAATTTTTTTGTTAAAAAAATCTTTGACAAACCGTTCTGTATATGATATTATAAATACGCTAATGCCCGAGCCTCGGATATGGGAGACAGGCTTTTTAATGAAAAGCGGTTTCACCCGCCCTGTCTGGGACTTGCGGTTATGCAAATATTTTAAGAGGTGAAAAAAATGACTCAGGCAGAGAAACAGGCAATTATGGCAGAGTATGCCACTCACGAAGGCGACACCGGTTCGCCCGAGGTACAGATCGCTGTTCTTACCAAGAGAATAGCCGACCTTACCGAGCATCTCAAGACCAACCAGAAGGACCATCATTCAAGACGCGGACTTCACAAGATGGTAGGTCACAGAAGAAACCTTCTTGCATATCTTCAGAAGACCGATATCGAAAGATACCGTTCTATCGTTGCAAGACTCGGACTTCGTAAATAATTGTCAACACGGGCGGCGCGCTTTTCGGTTCGCCGCCCTAAAATCAGTTTTTATTTAATTTATGAGGAGCCTTCGCCGGAAAATGTTTAATGTATAATGTACAATTCAGAGTCCGCTGTCACGACGGGCTGTGAATTGTACATTGACGGAAAATATCCGCGCGGAGTCTCCCGGATTCAAATTTAAGAAAAGGAGACAAAAAAATGTTTGAAGACTTCAAAGTATTCAAAACCGAGCTTGCCGGCAGACCTCTCGTTGTAGAGACCGGCAAAATGGCTCAGCTTGCCGGCGGTTCGTGCCTTATCCGCTACGGCGAGACGGAGGTTCTTTGCACCGCCACCATGTCGGACAAGCCCAGAGAGGGCGTAGACTTCTTCCCCATGTCGATTGACTTCGAGGAGAAGCTTTACTCCGTAGGTAAAATCCCCGGCTCTTTCCAGAGACGTGAGGGCAAGGCGAGCGAAAAGGCTGTTCTTGCGGCGAGAGTTATCGACAGACCTATCCGTCCTCTCTTTCCCAAGGATATGAGAAACGACGTAGGCATCGTAGCTACCGTTATGTCGGTAGATCCCGACTGTCTGCCCGAAATCACGGCTATGATAGGCGTTTCCATCGCGCTTTCAATTTCCCCGATTCCGTGGGCGGGTCCCATATCGGGCGTTTCGGTAGGACTTGTTGACGGCGAGTATGTCATCAACCCCACAGCCGAGCAGAGAGACAGAAGCGAAATGGCTGTTACCGTAGCTTCGACCGACGAGCTTATTGCAATGATCGAGGCGGGCGCGAACGAAATAGACAACGACACCATGTTCAACGGTATTATGCTCGCTCACAGGGAAAATCAGAAAATCGTTGAATTCATAAAGGGTATTCAGTCCGAAATCGGCAAAAAGAAAGTCGAATTCGTATCAAACGACCCCTCTCATGAGCTTTTCGAGGCTGTTAAGGAGTTTGCAATCGACGACGTTAAAGCCGCTCTCGACACCGACGATAAGAGAATCAGGGACGAGGGACTTCTCCCAATTTACGAGAGAGTTCATGCTGAATTCGACGAGAAATTCCCCGAGGAAGCGGAGAAAATCGACGACTGCATGTATAAATTACAGAAATTTATCGTCCGCCGCTGGCTTCTCGACGAGGGCAAGCGTGTAGACGGCAGAGGTCTTGACGATATGAGACCGCTTAACGCTCAGATCGACCTGCTTTCGAGAGTTCACGGCTCGGGCATGTTCACCAGAGGTCAGACCCAGGTTCTCACCGTTGCAACGCTCGGCGCTGCGCGCGACGCACAGATGCTCGACGGTATCGACGACGAGGATACAAAGAGATATATTCATCACTACAACTTCCCCTCATACTCCGTTGGCGAAACGAAGCCCTCCAGAGGTCCCGGCAGACGTGAGATCGGTCACGGCGCGCTTGCCGAAAGAGCGCTTCTCCCCGTTATCCCCTCCGTTGAGGAGTTTCCCTATACTATAAGACTTGTTTCCGAGGTTCTCTCCTCGAACGGCTCGACCTCGCAGGCTTCTATCTGCGGTTCTACGCTTGCTCTTATGGCCGCCGGCGTTCCGATTAAGGCTCCCGTAGCCGGTATTTCCTGCGGTCTTGTAACCGAGGGCGACCGCTTCATCACCATGGTTGATATCCAGGGACTTGAGGATTTCTTCGGCGATATGGACTTCAAGGTAGGCGGAACGAAGAAGGGTATTACCGCTATTCAGATGGATACAAAGGTTCACGGTCTTACCCCCGAAATCGTTAAGGAGGCTTTCGAAAAGACATACAAAGCCCGCTGCAAGATACTTGACGAGGTAATGCTTCCCGTTATTCCCGAGCCGAGAAAAGAGCTTTCAAAATACGCTCCCAAGATGCTCACTACGAAGATTGACGTTGACAAGATCGGCGACGTTATCGGCAAGCAGGGCAAGGTTATACAGAAGATCTGCGCAGAGTGCAACTGTAAGGTTGACGTTGAGGAGGACGGCTCCATCTTCATCACCGCTACGGATATCGACGACGCGCACAGAGCTCTCGATATTATCGAGACTATCGCAAAGGATCCCGAGGTCGGCGCAATTTACAAGGGCGTCGTAACCAGACTCATGTCGTTCGGCGCATTCGTTGAGATCGCTCCCGGTAAAGAAGGTCTTGTACACATCAGCCAGCTTGACGTCAAGAGAACCGAAAAGGTTGAGGACGTTGTAAACGTAGGCGACGAGATAATCGTTAAGGTTCTCCCCGTAGACGATCAGGGCAGACTTAACCTTTCAAGACGCGACGCGCTTATCGAGGTTGAGGGACTTGTTCCCGAGAACAACGTTTCGGACGCTCCGAGAAAACCCCGCAGGGATTTCAAGGGCGGAAGAGACAGAAAACACGGCAGAGACTGATAACGTGAAATAAAATTACGGGGTTCTGGCTGTTCGGAACCCCGATTTTTTCGATAATATTTAAAAAAACCGCCGTATGATTTTACGGCAGTTTTTTGTTCGTTCTTAAATATTATTTCTTATTCTTCTTTTTAATCTTATTGAGTCCGGCGTTGATTTCGAGAATCTGCTCCTTCGTAAACAGGCCGCCCGCCATCATGCACACGCGTTTTACCGTAAAGCTTTTGCCCATGTCGATAAGGCTTTTGTTTATCTTCATGCCCGACGCCATGTCCGCCATGCCTCCGGTCGAGCCTTTTTTATTCTTCATCGTTTTTTTGACCATGAGTGCGATTTTTACGGCTAAAATTTTACCCTTGAACGTCGAAAGGATATCGCCGATCGTGTCGTTTATGCTCATATATCCGCTCGGAGTCTCGATTTCGAACCAGTTTATGACCGCCGATTCGTCCCTGAGAATATAACTCTCGTCGGGCTTTTCGACTTTTCTTATAACACTCTCGTCGACGCATTCGCCCGCCTTCGCGGTGAGCTTCGTCTCACCCTCGTTTTTAACATTGTAATAGAAAAACGGGTATCTGTCTTTTTTCCGAACGCCGAGACTTTCACCGTTTGCGAATAATTCGACCTCGGGCTGATTCGTATAAACGGTAACCTTCGTTACGTCCTCGGTTCTGTTTACATATCGTTTTGAGCATATATGAACGAACGGCTCGTCGGACAGCCACGCCTTATATGCGTAGAACGCGTCCTTTTTATGCTTTCTGTCGAATGTGACAAGCCCCTTGTGGTTCATGCCGTTTTCTCCGCCCTCGCTCCTCGCGTCGGCGGCAAAGTCGAACATATTCCAGACGTGCGTCGCCCATATCCACTTGCGTTCGTCTAACTGTTTTATAACGTCCTCGTGGTACAGAGCCTGATACTCCTCCGTATAATCGCCCTGCTCGGGAGCGGACGTATGCCAGTTGAGAGCCTCACAGCCGTACTCGCTCAAACCGACGGCTTTATCGGGGTATTTCTTGTGGAATTTATCGAACCACGCGCCGTACATGTCGGTTTTTCCGCCGTACCAGCCGAAATAGTGGTTATACGATACGACGTCGGAGATTTTTGCATACTCGCAGTCGGGGTCACACATGCTCAGAACCGCTGTTACGGTCTTTCTGCTCGGGTCGAGTCTGTGAACGAGGTCGTTTAACTTCTTATGATTCGAAATAAGCGACAGGTCGTTCGCGCCGTTCATGGTTATCTCGTTGGAAAGTCCCCATACGACTATGCTCGGGTGGTTGATATTCTGACATATAAGCTCCGTCATCTGCGAAACGGTATTGGCTTCGCCGTTGGGCATATGCCTTGAAATATAAGGGATTTCAGCCCAAACGACCATTCCGCGTTCGTCGCATAAATCATAAAAAGTCTGACTGTGCTGATAGTGAGCGAGTCTTATTGTATTCGCGCCGACCTCACAGATAAGGTCCATGTCCTCTCTGTGCTCCTTTTCGGTCAGAGCGTTGCCTATTCCCGGTCTGTCCTGGTGACGTGAAACTCCGCGCAGGGGGTATTCTTTTCCGTTTAAAATAAATCCTCTCTGCGAATCGATTTTGTACGTTCTCAGTCCGAAACGCGAGGAAATAACGTCCTTTATCTCTCCGCCGACGGTCAGGTATGCCGTCATTGTGTATAAATACGGATCCTTTACGCCGTTCCATAGGTGAATATTGTCAAGCTTTATAATTGTTTTCGCGTTTTTCGCGTCAGTCTCGGCGGACGAAATCTCATTGCCGTCCATATCGGTTATAACGAATTTAACGAGAGCGTCTTTATCCGATTTTACGTACGCTTCCGTGTGTACTTCAGCCGAATTTCCGTTTATTTTCGGGATGATTTTAATGCCCGGCGCGCCGTAGTATTCGAGGTCAAAATGCTCCTCGCTTACGCCTATAATGCTGACGTCTCTGTAAATTCCGCCGTAGAACGTAAAGTCGGCCATCTGCGGATAAACGAAGTCGTTCGGTGAATTGTCGGCAGAAACCGCAAGGATATTTTCGTCCTTTATATCGTCAAGCTTTACACAAAATGCGGAATATCCGCCGTCGTGCGTGAAAATTTTTCTGCCGTTGAAATATATTTCCGCGCTTGAATTTACCGCCTCGAAGCGTATAAATTTAACCTGAGCATCGCCGAGTTCGGCGCGCGTGAGCTTCTTCAGATACCAACATTTTCCGCGATAGTAGTCGTTTCCGCCGTCCTGTCCGTCGACGCCGTTCCACGTGTGGGGCAGGTCGACGTGTTCCCAATTGCCGGGAAGCGTTTCCGGGACGGATTTTGCCGTTTTTGAAAACAGCCAGTCTTTATTTATATTTATAATTTCTCTCATTTTATTTTTCCTCCGAACCGGGAATTTCATTTTTGTTCTCGAATTCGATAAGCTCGTCTGCGTACTTTTCCTCGTCGGCGTCACGCGCGTTGTCGTCAAGCTTATAGAGGAAGTGCATGCTTATAAGACTTATCAACGCTCCGATAAACGGTAAAAACGCCGTTACGAAGTAGATTTTTTCGTCTACGCCCGCAGCCTGTTCGAGCGCGCCTAATTTTTCGTCGTAGCCTGTCGCGCCGATTGCGAACGATACGATTGACGCGCCTATGCCCTGTGCCGCCTTGCGGAAGAACGAATACGTGGCGTAAATCGAGCTTTCCTCTCTTCTGCCCGTTTTGCGTTCCTGATAGTCGATACAGTCGGCGACGAGAGCCCACATCAGAGTCATGTAGAACGCCGCGCCGAACATAGCGAGAGCGACGAGCGCTATCCATATAAACGGATTTTTAATTTTGACGAACGCCGCAACGCCCGAAGCAGCGGCAGAGAGAAGGAACGGGTATGTGCAGAGCTGTTTTTTTGTGAATTTTTTAAGCGCGGGCTTTGCTAACAGAATTCCTATCGCGACGGGACATCCCGCAAGCATTGACGCTATCGTAATAAGGTTCGTGTTTTTGAAATAACACATGAAAATGTACGGCATACTCGTCGTGACCGTCATCATCAGCGCGATATATGCTACGGTTGAAACGGTTACGCCGAGCATATGCTTGTTACGTAAAAACGCCTTGAGAGTTTTTATATAATTTATCTTCTGTGCCTGCGAGGGAGCTCCTGCGGTGCGCTCGGTCGTCATTCTGCAAAGCAGTTGAAATGCGATAAGCCCGAGAATACCCATTACCGCTACGAATATTATAAATATGTTTCCGCGCGGATTGTCGTTTTCGTCATAGACGATAAGCGGGAGGATTATCATAATCGGAATCTGTGCCGCCATCGCGCCTATGCTTCGCCAAGTCGACAAATCGCTCCTGCCGGCGGGGTCGGACGTGATGCACGACTGCATCGAGCCGTACGGAACGTTTACGCTCGTGTACGCTACGCTCCATATGCAGTAAAGCCCGAGACACATTGCGATTTTGACCCAATACGGCGCGTTCGGGACGTAAATAAACATTAAAATGCTCGAAATCAAAAGCAGGGGGCTTGCCTTTAAAATCCAGGGCTTGAATTTGCTTCCGCTTTTTCCGGGCTTTGAAGCGTCGCACAGAGAGCCGATTATCGGGTCGTTTACCGCGTCGAATATTTTACCGAGCAAAATCAAAACCGCGAAATGCTCCGGCTTGATTTTCATGCACGTTACGTAGAAGATCATAAGATAGCTGTTGATGAACGCAAAGCTCATGTTGCATCCGAAGTCGCCGAACGCATAGCCTATTTTGTCGCGCATACCGAACGGACGTAAATTTTTTTCGGAATTCATATAAAAACCTCCTTCAAGTGATTTATGTTTATTATATACTGTTTATGATAAATATGCAATGCATTTTTCGGATAATATCACATAACAAATATAATGAAAAACATATTTCGCGGTGATATAATTTATTATGAGGTTTTATATATGAAAAGAAAAAGGATAATCGTTCGTCCGACTCAATACATATTGATAGGATTTTTAATTATAATTATAACCGGAAGCGTTCTTTTATCCCTGCCGGTAAGCGCCGCCGACGGCGTAAGGGTTGAATATATCGACGCGCTTTTTACCGCGACGACTGCCTCGTGCGTTACGGGGCTTGTCACTGTGCCGACTTTTTCGACGTGGAGTACGTTCGGACAGGTAGTTATTCTTATTCTGATTCAGATAGGGGGCTTCGGCGTGGTCGGCGTGGTGTCGTGGTTTATGACCGCGGCGCACAGAAAGGCGGGACTCAGCGAGCATATCAGAATCAGCGAGGCGTTTAATTTAAACACGCTCTCGGGGCTTTCCGCATTTGTAAAAAAGGTCGTGTACGGCACGCTTCTTGTTGAGGGTGTCGGTGTGCTTATGTATATGCCGGTATTCGTCCGCGACTTCGGATTAAGAGGAATATGGATTGCGGTTTTTAATTCCGTTTCGGCGTTCTGCAACGCGGGTATCGATATTATCGCGCCGGACAGCTTAAGCCGTTACGCACTTGACCCGATTGTCAATCTGACAACGTGTCTGCTTATAGTATTCGGCGGAATCGGCTACGTCGTGTGGTGGGATTTTATAAGAGTTTTTGAATTAATGAAGGGGCAGAAGCGCAGAAGGTTTTTCTCCCGTCTTACGCTTCACAGCAAAATCGCGCTCACCGCGACTGCGGTTTTGATATTTTCCGGTGCGCTCGGCTTTTTCATATTCGAATACGACAATCCCGCGACGATAGGAAATCTGCCGTTGTCCGGCAAAATTCAGGCTTCGTTCTTTCAGTCGGTTACGACGAGGACGGCGGGATTCTTTACGATAAATCAGAAGGAATTAACATCCGCGTCGTCGTTTCTGTCGCTTATATTAATGTTCATAGGCGGTTCGCCCGTCGGAACCGCGGGCGGAATCAAGACCGTGACTGCGGCGGTGCTTGTGTCGACGGCGTTTTCGGTTATTAAAAATAAAAATTCAACGGATGTTTTCAACCGCAAAATCGCCGATATATATATTAAGAAAGCGGCCGCCGTTACATGCTTTTCGTTCATTACGGTTTTTGCCTCAACCGTTCTTCTCTCGTCTGTCAGCGGGGGAGATCCGATGGACGTTATTTATGAGACTGTCTCCGCGGCGGCTACGGTCGGATTAAGCCGTGATTTTACTCCGACGCTGTCCGCTTTTGGAAAGCTTATAATAACCGTGACGATGTACTTCGGCAGGGTAGGTCCCATATCGTTTGCGGTCGCGCTTACCGGCAGACAGAAGAATTCGAATTCGGTAAAGAACCCCGAAGAGGAAATCAGCGTCGGGTAGGAAATGTTAAAAACGCCCGGACCGCAAAAAGCCGTTGTAATATAGGCGGTTGAGGTTCGGTTGATTCGTTCCGAACGCTTTTTTCTAATTCTCTAAATGATAAAAAACAGTGAAAGGATTGTTTTCCTGTTTTGGTATTTGTATTCGGTGAACGATATTGATGCAAATTCTGACGGATTTGTCATTATGAATTGTATTTTTTTTTGGAGTTGTTGATTATGAAATTACATAAAAATTACGCCGTGCTGGGACTGGGCAGGTACGGCAGAGCAGTTGCCGAAGAGCTTGTCAGAAGCGGTGCGGAGGTTCTGTGCGTCGATATGGATCCGGAGACGGTCGAGGACGCGGCGGCGTATCTTCCCGTGTGCAAGTGCGCGGATATCACCGACCCGGGTGTTCTCGATAAGCTCGGAATCTCGAATATAGACGTTGCGGTTATCGCCATGGGCGGTAATTTCGAGGCGAGCGTTATGGCTGCCATGCTTTGCAGAGAGGCGGGCGTCGGCGAGGTCATTGTTAAGTGCAGGGACGAAATTCACAGAAAAATAATGCTGAAAACCGGTGCGGACAAGGCTCTCGTTCCCGAGCACGAGTCGGGCGTAAGACTTGCGAAAAACCTGATGTCTGCGGGATTTATCGACATGGCGGAGATTTCCGACGAGGTTTCCGTCGTCGAGATGGAGACAAAAAGCGAATGGGTCGGAAAAAGCCTTGCGGAGCTTAAATTAAGGGATAAATACTCGCTCAATGTCGTAGCCGTTAAAAAGGGCTCCGACGTTACGACGGATATCGCGCCGCACGCCCCTATTGAAGCCGGGTCAAGCCTTATCGTCGTGGCAAAAACGGATAAGCTCAGAAAATTGATGTAGCAAAGCACGATTTACGGGATACGGAATTTCCGCCCGACGCTCGTGATTTTTTGAACGGATAATATGAAACAAATCGGAGCCGTCCGTTTGGGACAGCCCCGATTTTATTATTTATACTGTTATTCTATTCGAGTAAATCCGTAAGCTTGACGGAATCGAAATACTCATTTGTAATTCTGTTGAACTCCGCCCACATTTTTGCCGTCCGGCACTGCTCGCGGTGCTCGCACGGCTCTGTTTTTTCGGAAACGCACGCTACCGGCGCGAGATCGCCCTCGGTTACGCGCAGGATCTCCCCTACGCAGTATTCCGACGGAGATTTCGACAGCCTGTAGCCGCCGCCCTTGCCGTGAACCGCCTCGACGAGTCCCGTTTTTGTGAGCGCGGGCATTATCTGTTCCATATATTTTTGTGATATACTCTGACGTTTGGCTATATCCTTCATCGGGATGTAACCGCCGTCGTCGTGTATTATGAGGTCGAGAAGCACGCGCAGAGCGTACCTGCCTCTTGTAGAAACCATCATGTCAAACACCCCGAAAACAATAATTTACCGCGTTGCACGCAATAAATTATTGCAGTGAACAGCAGGCAGCGGGCAGCGGTCAGAAATTACGTAATACTGACTGCTGACAACCGACCGCTAATCACTGAAACAACAATTTATCCCGGCAAATTATTGTTTAATCCCTTTTTTCTTATAATAATCGTCGATTGCCGCCTTGATTGCTTCCTCTGCCAAAACCGAGCAGTGCATCTTGTGCGCGGGAAGTCCGTCGAGAGCCTCGGCAACAGCCTTATTCGTAAGCGTAAGAGCCTCCGACAGGGGCTTGCCCTTGATAAGCTCTGTCGCCATTGAGCTTGAAGCGATTGCGGAGCCGCAGCCGAATGTCTCGAATTTAACGTCCGTTATAATATCGTTGTCTATTTTAAGATATATTTTCATTATATCTCCGCATACGGCGTTGCCTACCTCGCCTACGCCGTCGGCATCTTCGATAACGCCTACGTTACGGGGATTTGTGAAGTGATCCATTACCTTTTCGCTGTATAATGCCATTTTAATTACCTCTTTACTTAGCTAAAATAAATTCCTTTTCTCCGTCGACTTTTTCGCGCCACAGGGGAGACATACTGCGGAGTCTGTCGATAACCTTGGGGATTACGTCGAGCATGTAGCCGACTTCCTCATCTGTGTTATTCTCGCACAGCGAAAGTCTTAACGAGCCGTGCGCGATTTCGTGCGGTCTGCCGATAGCGAGCAGGACGTGGCTGGGCTCGAGCGAACCCGACGTGCATGCAGAGCCGGACGAAGCGCATATACCGTCAGCGTCGAGCAATAGCAGTATGCTCTCGCCCTCAATGCCTTCGAAGCAGAAGCTTACGTTTCCCGCAAGTCTGTTTACCTCGTCGCCGTTGAGCGTCGAATACGGAATCTTTTTAAGTCCGTTTATAAGTCTGTCCCTTAATGCGGAGACTTTAGCTTTATTTTTATCAATATTGGCGCATGCCTCTTCGAGAGCCGCCGTCATTCCCATGATTGCGGGGATGTTTTCCGTACCGCCTCTCTTGCCTCTCTCCTGGGCTCCGCCCTCGATAATATTCGTAAGGTTTATGCCCTTTCTCGCATAGAGAATACCGATACCCTTAGGTCCGTGGAATTTATGAGCCGACAGAGAGAGCATGTCGATATTCATATCCTTAACGTTTATATGCTCGTGACCTGCGGCCTGAACCGCGTCGGTGTGGAACAGAACGCCCTTGTCCTTGCAGACCTTTCCGATTTCGGAAATGGGGAGAATCGAGCCTATCTCGTTATTTGCGAACATTGTCGTAACAAGGCAGGTGTCCTCTCTTATCGCCTTTTCGACCTGCTCCGGGGTGATGTTTCCCTTTGCTCCGACGTCGAGAAGCTCGATTTCGAAGCCCTGTTTTTCGAGTTTTTTAAGCGTATGAAGAACCGCGTGGTGCTCAAATGCCGTTGATATGATGTGCTTTTTTCCTTTTTTTGCGCCTATCATCGCGGCGGATATGATCGCCTGATTGTCCGCTTCGCTTCCGCCCGAGGTGAAATATATTTCCCTTGCTTCGCATCCGAGGCACCTTGCGGCTCTTTCTCTTGCGTCGCAGAGAGCCTCGTTTGCCTTCTGTCCGACAGTGTGGAGACTCGACGGGTTGCCGAAAATTGTTTCCATATAGGGGAGCATAGCGTCTATCGCCGTACGGCTCATCTTAGTCGTGGCGGCGTTGTCTGCGTATACGTTCATGATAAATCCTCCAGTCATATATAAAGGTCAAATGCCGTACCGACATTTACCTATCTTTTTCATAGGTTAGTATAGCACCGCCAACCTACCTTGTCAATAGGTAAATAATTTTTCGCTATTTTTCCCGTATTTGATGAAAAATATACGCGTTTTTCCGTTTTAATTATAAAAAATATCCTATAAATCAGATAAATTAGGATTCGGAATGTGACGTAAAGGTATGCTAATTGTAAATAAAATGTTAAATATTTTCAAACGCCTTTATTTTCATAATAAAATAAACTAAAATAGTCTTAACTATCAGTGTTTTATGTTACTCATCACTAAAAACGGAGGTATTGATATGCGAAAAACAAGAAAAAGAGTTCTGGAGCTCCTTGCTTTCGTCATGGTCGTTTTGACAGCTGTGTCATGTATCAGCTTTCTTGCGCCCATAGCGGCTTCGGCGGCGGTGCAGGACCCGACTCTTACTGATTTGACGTTCGTTGTACCCGAGGCGATTTATCTTGCGCCCAACAGCGCGTCGCTTACGAGCGCGACTTCGTCATCATTCCAGTATTATGTAAACAATACTGTTACGGGAGCCGCCGAATCGACGGCGGGTACGACGGGACGCGTGTACTATAAGTACGACGGCGCGTCGAACGCGACTCTGACGTATAAATTCCTTGATAAAAATCTTTCGGCTCTCTCGGGGGGAAGCATTACGCATCCGTCCTATCTTACGAGCGGAACGGCAGGTTCGATCACTGCGGGTATGTCTCCCTCGCTTGGTGCGAATGTAACGGGATGCTACATTCAGTGGACGTTAAAGTTCGCCGACGCAAAGGATTCGAACAAGACGAAGTCCGCGATTGCGTATACTTATGTATATAAGCCCAACGTAATGCCCGCGGCGGGCGGCGCAGACGCAGGTTCGGGCGCAGGCGGTGCAAACTGGGCAGGTAATATCACGTGGATTTCCGGTGCTCACAGCGTTTCCTTTGTATCCGGTAACGGCGGAAGAGAAGATTATGATGACGGCGGTGATTACTTCGCGTATATCACCGGAGACAGAGGCTTCTCGGCATTTATTCAGAAGGATAATCCCGCCTACATGGGCTCGACGAGGGTAACAAGCGGAACGAAGGCTAAAATTAATTCCTCAAGCTGGACCTCCTCGACCGCCGGCGCCGATATGCAGTATGTCGTATACGGCGGTACGAATACCTCTGATGCCGCGCATGTTACTACTGACGGAAACAATAACTCCGGCGGAGCATGGGGCTCGCCCAACGCCGGCTCCAACGTGTTCTCGGTAAGAAACCTCGAATGGGGCAAATACAGAAAGAACGGTAAACATTGTTCGGTTGTTGTAACCTCCGACGCGGTTGCAAGTATTACGATTGACTCGAGCCGTTACTCGAATCTTAAGGATATCCCCCAGCTTGCCGTCGGTATGATGGTTACGGACGACCAGAGATCTAACGGTAACTCGGGTAACTGGTATGTCGCGGATAACTCCGGCAGAACAGATTTCAGGGCTGATACTCATTATACTTCCGATACCAATATGAAAGGACTCTATAATGCAAAGAACTATATAATTGCAGGTGAGTCGACATCGTGGGATAACTGGAGCCATAACGAGACTGAGGGTCTGCGTTATGCAGGCGCATGGCCGCGCGATATCTCCGAAAGTACCCCGATGTACACGGTACATGGATTTTATTCTAACAAGGACGGCAGCTATCGCGCCGCAGGTCACGTGCTTGTCGACCTTAAGGCAACCTATAATAATAAGGCTGCTCTCCGTACAGCCGTTCAGAACGCATTAAAGGCATTCCCGAACTTCTCGGTTACTTCCGATTCCTATGCTACGAGCGCGTTCGAAAGCTCGCAGACAAATTCCCGGTGGAATTCATTTGTAAATGCATATAAGAACGCATATAAAGCTCTTACTCAGGTTGACGGCACCTCCGTTGACGTCGCAAATCTTGCGAAAAACCTTAACGACGCCGTAGCCGCATTGAGCGTAAGAACTACGTTCAATCCCAACGGCGGTACAATAAACGGTTCGTCCTCCGCATATACCACCGGCTGGCAGGTTATCGGTAAGAACGCGAACATCTCCGTGGATTACTCCGGCTTTGTACCCGTAAGACCCGGATATGCATTCAAGGGCTGGGCGGATACCGCAAACGCATCGACGGGCGATACCTCCAATCCCCTTACCGTAGGTCATACAAAGACTCTTTACGCGATTTGGGAGAAGAAGACTCTCGATATCAATTTCGACAATATGTTCAGTTTAAGCGACTGGTCATATAACTCGATTTCTTCGACTCTTAATAATAAGACCGACGCGAGCGTCACCGTTGACAGAAATGCGGGTACGATTACCGTTAATACGGGCGCGAATTCCGGCACTGACGTATATACGCAGTACGGCACGGCGGACTGCTACAAGGTAAAGGTTGAGCCGAACACTACATACAGACTTCAGTTTGACTATACGACGACGGCAGGCGCACAGGCGTTTGTATTCTCATACAATCTTTCGAATCAGCCCGTTAATTTCGCCGGTATTTCGAATCCCCACATGGGCGTTTATCCGACCGGCTCCGGTTCGAGCGGAATCACGTTTACTACGAGTTCAACAACCGAATATGTACAGTTCCGTTTCGGCAACACGGCGAAGAACGATACCTCCGTATTCTCCAATATAAAGGTATATAAGAATTCTGCTCCGTTTACCGAGATAACCTATCCCGCCGTAAGATGGGCGTATACGTACGATTCCTCGACAACGGCGACGGGACTTATCACCCCCGTACGCAACGGCTACACGTTCGACGGATGGTATACCAACGTAAACGGCGTCGGCACAAAATACACAACCGCTACCAACGTTCCGAGCTCGAGTATTACACTCTGGTCAAACTGGACTCTCGATACATACAATCTTATTCTTGATTCCAACGGCGGAACGAACGCGGACAATATCACTTACGATATAACAAAGACCGTTCAGCTTCCGACTCCGACGAGAACCGGCTACACGTTCGCAGGATGGAAGCCGAGCGCGGACTCCGGAAACTGGAGCGCGTCAACGGCTTACACGGGCGAGCTTACGAGGATGTACGGCAACGCGACCCTCGTTGCTCAGTGGAATCCTATCAGCTATACTATTAATTATTTAAGCGGAACGGGCGAGAGCACAAGCGTTACCGTAAAATACGACGAGACGGTTTCTCTTATAGAAAATCCGTTTACGAAGCAGTGTTCGGAATTCACCGGCTGGCTTCTCTCTACCGATTCTAATATTTATCAGCCGGGCACCTCCGTTTCGAATCTTGCCGAGGGCAGCGGCGACGTCGTTTATCTGACGGCACAGTGGGAGTGGGCGCACACTTATGTGGGCGTGGTTACGACTCCTCCCACGAGAACGAAAACGGGCGTTATGACAAACACCTGCTCCGTATGCGGTGACTCCTACACCGTAACAGTTCCCGCTATCGGCGGTCAGTCTGTCGTATTCGACCCCAACAACGGTGCAAACGCTAACTATTTCGTAGGCGTTTCGGGAGTTAATACCGACTGGAAACCCTCGAACGGCAAATACATTAAGACATACAACGGTCTTACAATAACTTACGATCCCGCAAACGAGACATTCACCATTGACGGAACGTATGACCCCGAGGGCGAGGGCTTTATAGATTTCTATAACTTCGACCTTCCCGGCGTCAATATCGGCGACAACACCTATGCCGTTACATTCGAATATGTCAGCGGTTCAAGACCTGCGGACGTCGGCGACAGAGCCATTCCCTGTCTTTATTTAATGAACGCCAACGGCGCGGAATTCGCATGGAACGACTGTAATGTCGATTCTTCGAAGGCAAAGTCAAGCTATACGACAAGCTGTAACGTAAACGGCGCAATCACAGCAAAGCTCCAGCTTTATTACTGTGAGGGCGGAAACGCGGCGTTCGATAACTTTACATTCAAGATTAAGGTTGAAGCAGGTTCGTCAACCGCTTATTCCCCCGCGGCGATTCTTGCTAAGAACGGCTCAACCGTTTCGGATTTCAAGACTCCCGTTTGGGATGAGCATAAATTCGAGGGCTGGTACCTTACGAATTTTGACGGCGAAGTAATAACGAGCGCAGTTGTTGACGGCGACCTCGTTATCAGAGCAAGATGGACGCGCGCCGAGGTTGTAGAGGCAACGTGCGAGACTTCGGGTTATACGAGACATTACTACACCGACGACGAGACGAAGTATTACGATACCGACATTGTCGTTCAGCTCGGACACGACTGGACCGACGGTCAGATTCTTCAGGCCGCGACCTGTAAGAACGAGGGTATTCAGCAGACGGTCTGCTCGCGCTGTAAAAAGACGGGTACGAAGAAACTCCCGATAAATCCCGATAACCATGTCGGACTCACCTCGACGACCGTTACCAAAGAGGCAAACTGTACCGAAGCGGGAAGTCAGGATATTACATGTCTTGACTGTAATAAGAAGATTCGTACCGAGGAAATTCCCGCGCTCGGACATCAGCTTAAAGATACGGTATACGCTCCCTCCTGTACGGCGCAGGGCTATACCTCTCACATCTGTCAGAGACAGGGATGTACGTATTCCTATAACGACAGCTTTACCGATATGACTCCCCATCCGTATAACGACGGCGTTGTTACGAAGAAATCAACCTGTAAAGAGCAGGGCGAGATCACCTATACATGTACCGTCTGCGGATACAAGGATATTAAGCCTCTCGATATCGACCCGAACAATCACGCGGGTACGACTCATACCGAGGTTACGACCGAAGCGACGTGCGAGACAGACGGCGTTCTCAGTACGATATGCGACGACTGCTCAAAGGTAATTGCGACAGAAGCTATCCCCGCAACCGGACACGACTGGGACGAGGGCGTTATAACCAAACCGCCCACGGAAACGGAAAAGGGCGAAAAGACGTTTACGTGTAAGAAGTGCGGTGCGACGAGAATCGAGGAGATCCCCGAACTTGGCCATGAGCACAGCTACACCGAAACCGTAGTCGCTCCGACATGTACCGAGGACGGCTACACGCTTCACAAGTGCCGCTGCGGCGACGAGTATAAGGACAATATCGTTCCCAACTTAGGCGGACATAAATATGTCAAGACTGTCGTTAAGACCGCCAACTGTATCGAAACCGGTACAAATCGCTATGAGTGCTCGGTTTGTCACAACACATACGAGGAGACCGTTGCAGTCGATCCTCATAACCATGTAGGCTCAACCTACGACCAGGTTATCAATGCTCCGACATGCGAGAGCGACGGCGCGACCGGTACGTACTGCGAGAGCTGTCACGCGCTTCTCAATACGACTGTTAACGAGAAGCTCGGTCACGAATGGGTGCTTATCGACTCCGTTGCGTCAACCTGTGCGGCAAAGGGCTATGAGCTTAAAAAGTGTTCAAGATGTCATACGACCAGGACATTCGATCTTGAGCTTGACCCCGATAACCATACGGGAAGCACATACGAATATATTATTAAGAACGTAACCTGTACCGAGGACGGAATTGTTTCAATCCGCTGTACCGGATGCGACCATGAATTCGAAACAAGAACCGTAAAGGCGACCGGACATAACTACGAAAGCGTTGTTACAAAGGAAGCTAAGTGCGAAATTCCGGGTGAATTAAGATACACATGTAAAAACTGCGGTGATACTTATACAGAGGAAATTCCCGCTCTCGAGCATAATTATGTCGGTGTTGTGACGACTCCGAATTCGTGCTTCAAAACAGGCATAAAAACGTTCACCTGCTCGCTCTGCTCGAAGTCGTATACAGAGGTTATTCCCGCAATCGGACATCACGATTATAAGGAATTGATCGATCTTCCCGCAACATGTACGAAAGAGGGTCATGCGACCTACACCTGCGCGGTCTGCGGCGATTCATACGAAAAAACACTTCCCGCGGCAGGACACTTCTATGAGGATATCGTTGTCGAGGCAACATGTCAGCACGGCGGTTACACGATTCATACATGTATCGTCTGCGGCGACAGCTATACCGATTCGGAGACTCCCGTTTCCGACCATCACTGGGACGAAGGCGTTGAATTAAAGGGTGCAACGTGTACGAGAGCCGCAACAATTCTCTACACATGTAAGGACTGCGGAACGCAGAAGGCCGTTACCGTCGGTACTGCTTCTCATAAGTACGGCGACTGGGAAATAATCAAGGAAGCCACATGCTATGAGTACGGTATCAGAAGCTGTGAGTGCTCGGTCTGCGGACAGGGCAAGACGGAGTTTATCCCCTACGCCGATCACCATTTCGTAAAGGACGGCGTTGATTCCGACGGCGTACACTGGTCATACTGCGACGTATGCGATAAGAAGATTGTTACAAATGCAGAGGACGGCAGCCAGCATGAGAAAGATGCATGCGATATCTGCGGTAAGGTTCATAAGAAGGGCGACCTCTTTGCAACCCTCTTCTGCTTCGTAATGAGAATAGTTAAGTTCTTCAGAAACCTTTTCAATAAGGGATAAGGCTTCTTGACAGACGACGAGCCGGGCTTTTGCCCGGCTCGTATACTTTAAACAATAATTTACACTCGTTAATTATTGTTTATTGACAAACATCATAAAATATCGGATAATATACTTATAATATTTATTAAACCCGTCGAAAGGGGACCATTATGGAATCAAAAGGTTTGACACACGGCATTAAGATGAAAGACAAGATCGGCTATGCGCTCGGCGACATGGGCGGACTGCTGACGTTTTCGCTCATCGGCGCGTTTCAGAATAAATTTTACACTGACGTTCTGAATATCGACCCGGCAAAAATCGCGGTGCTGATTCTCGTAGCACGTCTGTGGGACGCGATAAACGACCCGATGTGGGGCGCGTTCATAGATTCGAGAAAACCGACAAAACACGGTAAATTCAGACCGTATATATTTTGGTTCTCGATACCGCTTGCGGTTTCGGCGGTGCTGATGTTCATTGTCATACCGAATTTAAGCCCTGCAAAATACCTTTTATTCGCATATATCACGTATATTTTATACGGAATGATGTACACGGCGGTCAACATCCCGTACGGCTCGCTTGCCTCCGTAATTACCGACGACGAAAAGGAGCGTTCGTCGCTGTCAATGTGGCGTTCTGTCGGTGCGGGTATCGGCGGACTTCCCGGAACGGTGCTGCTGCCTATGTTTGTATACACGACCACCGGAACGTACCCGAACGGCACGAGCATAAAGGTTCTCGACGGTAATAAATTAACGATGTTTGTCGCGGTTCTCGCGGTAATATCGGTCGTTGTTTTCTTTTTCCATTTTAAATTAACGAAAGAGCGCGTCGCGCCTATTGCGAAGGAAAAGGGCGATTATTCGGCGTTTAAAACGATAAAGGATTTGATGAAAAACAGGTCGTTCGTCACGCTTGCACTCGTTTCAATGCTTATAATCGCGTTCCAGTTCTACTATCAGGCAACGTATACGTACCTCTTCACGGACTATTATCATAAGCCGGGACTCTACTCCATGGTTACGATTTGTACGTACCTGCCCATGGCGATATTTATTCCGATAATGAATAAGCTGATAGACCGCTTCGGAAAAAAGGAGCTGTGCGCCGTCGGCATGGCGTTCGCGTGTGCGGTTACGCTGATTCTTTATTTTATAAAGACGGACAATCCTTACGTGTTTCTTGCGTTTACGTTCCTCTCGGGACTCGGTCAGACGTTCCTCGTGCTCGAAATATGGGCTCTCGTTATGGACGTTATCGACCGTCACGAATCGAGAACGTCGAGACGCGAAGAGGGAACGGGCTACGCGCTCATATCGTTTGCAAGGAAAATCGGTCAGACTCTTGCGGGAGTCGGACTCAACGCGCTTCTCGCACTTATAAATTATGACAGCGAACTGTCGAAAATGGGCGAGGCTCTGCCCGACGAGGTTATGTCGAAGCTTTATGATATTTCAACGCTCGTACCCGCGGTCATGCTCGGAATTATGGCGGTGATACTCTTCTTCGGCTACGACCTTTCGAAAAAGAAACTCGGCGAAATGAGAGAAGAACTCGCGAAAGTCAGGGAAAAACAATAATTTGTTGTTCCAACGCGTAAACATTCTTTTGCAGGGGAAGATATCATCTTCCCGCATGAAACTTATGTTTTTATAAATAATAACAATGCGTCGGCAATATGAAATCTGCATTTTTCCGTCGGCAAAATGATATTTTATTTTCATGCCTTTGCTCCGGGAAGCAATGTCTTCCCCTGCATGTTTTGTTTACGATTCAGAAATATGGTTTTTGTTTGAAATATGCATTAATAAATAGATTTTATCATTAATAATAAACTCGAAATAATAAATTAGCACTCTCCTATTGACAGTGCTAATTTTTTGTGCTATTATATAGATGAACAAAGAGAGAGGGTACCGAGAGGACGGGAGTCCGAAGGATACCGGCTCAATGAGTTCAAAACAAATTTTAAATGAAAGAATGATATATATGTTAATGCCCAGTATTTATGCAAGAGATTTATTTGATGATGTTTTCGAGCCGTTCTACCGTCAGAACAAGACGTCGTTCAACTCCAACGGTCTTATGAAAACCGACGTTAAGGAAACAGACGACGGCTACGAGCTTTCGATTGATCTGCCCGGCGTAAGCAAGGACGATCTTAAAGCCGAGGTTAAGGACGGTTACATGACCGTTTCCGTTACGAAGAACGAGAACAACGACGAGAAGGACAAGAAGGGTAAATTCATCCGCCGTGAGCGTTTCTACGGCTCGTACAGCAGAAGCTTTTATGTAGGCGAGGACGTAACCGAGTCCGACATTAAGGCAAAATTCGAAAACGGCGTTCTTGAGATAAGCGTTCCCAAGAAAGAGGCTCAGCCCAAGGTCGAAGAAAATCATTATGTTCAGATAGAGGGATAACTCCTTAAATCCGAACGGTGATGCCGATATAGACGGAACCCGTAAATAACCCCCAAAAACAGAGAAGCGAGGCAGGTATTTTTACCCGCCCCGCTTTTCTGCTTTTTATTTATTCAATTCATTATCGGAAATCTCATATATTTTATTAAGCATATTAATATAATACCCGTCCGTGTAATGCACAGGCGCAAGCCCCCAGCGGTGATTTTCGTCCGAGAGTATTTCCGTATCGCAGACTATCTCATGTGCAGACGGAACAGTCTTAACTATCATATCGTACATTTTATTTAAAACGGCGTTTATCTCCGAATTGTTTTTAATAATATCCGAAGCAAACGGTGTTGTTTCTCCGTTTTTATTTATATATCTGTCCGCCGTGAGCGCGCGGTGAAGTATAATTCTGTTTCCGGGATAAATATCCGTAAGCCTTTCGCAGAATTTTTTTACGTATTTATCCGCTTTGTTCCGCCCTGCATATAATCCCGACGCGGTGACCTTCTTATACAAATCGGGACAGTGCTTGTATTTTTCGCCGAGCGAGAGTCTGAATTCATTCGATACGGTCAAAAAAGAATCCCCGACCGTTTTAAGCGGGAAACGCTCGTCGATAAGGTCGAGGATAATAAAATCGCTTTTGCGCCCGCCGAGTATTTCAAACGCGGTTTTGTTCATATCGCACAGAACCATACGCCTCTGAAAAGGGGACGAGAGGTTAATTTCGCTCTCGTTTACGCCGATTTTCGGACATACCGCGGATATGACCGACTGGCGGGCTATATAATTTTCAAGCTCCGTTCGGTTTTCGGCGTCAAACGTCAGAATATCACGCGTGACGCAGCTGCCGAATACGGACAGTCTTATTTTGTTTGCGTCAGACGGACGCTTTTTCATCGACGATACCCTCCAGGAAATCGGTTTCGCTTACTTTTCCGTCGGGCTCTGCTCTGAATGTGATTATCTCATTGGCTCCGATATCAAACCAGAACGAGCAGTCGAGCAATTCGCACGTAAGATACGAACGCGTCTCCTTGATACCCTTGGTTTCGTAAACTCTGATTATGTACGCGCCCGAGCCGTCCTCGCACTCTTTAAATGCGGTCATGATAACGTTGTCCGCCGATATCTTTATGAACGAATCCTTCTGCTTTCTGCCCCTGCCCTTATGGCATCCCTCGGGAACGAGGAACGGGCGGTTATTAAACAGCGCGGATTCCTTTGCGACGTCGGAAAGCCTCGCTTCGCCCGAGTGGAGGTAAATTCCGTACTCGAATCTCTGTATGCCCTCGTCGGTGAAGTTGAAATCCGTCTTGGGACGTGAGGAGTAATGGTCTGCGAATATAACGTTTCTCAAAAGAGTCTGTCTTAACTGCGTGCCCTTGCAGGAATAGCTGTATTTTGAGTCGTTGACAACGCTTAATCCGCCGAGACTTCCGTTCTCGTCCTCGGAGGAAATGTCGACCCACTGATGGCAGACCTCCTCGTCGCCGTCAGGCTCTCTTACGATATAGCCCGCAGGTATCTGAGCGGAGGAAATTTCATTCCTACCGCCGATGTCGAACTGCATTTTAAGCATCGTAAATTCCTCGCTCCAGCGAGCCTTGCACTTGACGCGGAGGGTTTTCTGCTTCTTTGAAAGAATGAAATCCTGCGTTAGAACGGACTCGTTGAATTTATGCTTAACTCTTACAACGCTTCTGACTCCGCCGTTTTCGACAAGCTCAATTGAAACGAGCTTCATTTCGCCCATCTCGGAGTCGAATTTGAATACGTTATGCGCCCATGTGTCTGTCTCGGAGTCGTCGATAATTACGGGAACGGCGAGGTCGTGCTCTTTTGCAAAGTCTCTGCCGGTCTGCTTGTCAATAAGCGAGACGATATATCCCGTCTTATTTGAGAATATGACCTTCATGTACTCGTTCTCGATTTCGATTTCATCGCCCCGGCTCTCGCAGTATCTGCCGATTCTTTCTCTGTACTCGCTGTCCTGCGCCGCGTCCTGCCATACCCAGTATGTCGCGTAGCCCAATGCGGGGAGCTTTGCAAGAAATACCGTGTCGCAGTGCGAGTCGTTCGAACGAGAGGAACGTACGATTGAAAAATCGGTATCGTTACCGTCGCAGTCTGTGACCCTGCATGCGGGGTACATCGTTCTGACGGGAGTCTCTATATCGTATGAAAGGGAGTTGAATACAACGACCGGACGGGGGAATTCTCTCGGCAGTCCGAGATGTCTTACCTCGCTTGTTACCGTGTCGGAAATGCCGTCTATCCATGTGTCGATTTCTCTTGCAATGCTTACGAACGCGCGCATTCTGATTCTGTCTGCAACGGTCAGCGCGTGACCTGCAGAGTGCTTTAAATCCTCGTATGCCTCCATTATCGAGCAGCCGCAGAGAATGTCGTGGAACTGATTGAAGCATACGGTATCCCAAGCCTCGGCAATCTGTTCCTTGGACGTGTCTCTGTCCTTGATTTTAGCCGATACCGCATCCCATGCTTCAGCCGAATAAAGCCCTGTTTCACACTGTCTGTTAAGCTGTTTTACGAGGCTCGTCGCGGAATAGCAGCCGCTCGCATGGTGCTGCATCTCGCTTTTCCATGTCGGCATGTCGGTATAGTTTTCGCATACGGCGGAAAAATATTCGTCGGGCGAGGAAAACCTTACGTCTCTGTCCGCGGTTTGCTTTATATTGTAAATATGCTCGATATCGCCCTTTGTCGGACCGCCGCCGTGGTTGCCGATTCCGCAGAACACCATCTGCGGACAGCCTGCCGCGTCGGCTCTTTCGCACGCCTGCTTATAACGCTTGTCGATATCATGCGTACCGCTCGTGCCGTAGCTCTCATGGATTCTGTACGTCATGACCTTACTTCCGTCGGGGGATTCCCACCAGAATGCGCCCTCGGGTATATTCGCGTTTTCGTGCATGCCGGGGCGCATGAATACGTAGCTTCTCATTCCGCCTTTTATAAGAAGCTGAGGAAGCATTCCGTTGTGACCGAACGAATCGACATTGTAGCCGGTATGGCATATCCTGCCGAATTTATCGTAGTAATAAAGCTGGCTGTAAAGAGCCTGTCTTGCAAAGCTCTCCGCAGAGGGGATGTTGCAGTCGGGTTGAACGCTCCAGCCGTTTACGACGATCCATCTGCCCTCCTTAACGCGTTCGCATATCTCTCTGAACATCTCGGGGTCGGTATTTTCAACCCACTTGTAATACGAAGCGGACGAGCAGTTGAATACGGTGTAGTCATACTCCGAAAGCCTGTCGAGCGCGGAGCGGAACGTCTGCATAACCTCATTATATCCGTCGAACCATCTCCACAGCCATACGGGGTCAAGGTGCGCGTTTCCTATTATGTAAATTGAATTATCTGACATTCTGTTCTCTCCTTACTCTTCCGTTATAATACCGAAATATCTGCCCATCCAGTATGCAAGCGTATACTGTGCGCACGATTCGACCGTTTTGTTTCCGGATGAATCCTCGTTTTTATATTCAAGCGGATTTCTGTCGTATTTTGAAATAAATTTCTCGTCCGGGGGCAGAAGTATTGAAGTCTCCGCATAGCCTGCGCGGTACAGCTTTTTTGCTATATCGTAACGCGAGGTCAGCGAGACGCCCGAGGCGAGAGTGCTCGTATTGAAACGGTAGAACCACATGGCGAGCTTGTCCGTGTCGACGTTCTCCTCCGGGCAGGATATCATGAACGGGATATCGTAAACGGGATGATGCTCCCTGCCTATCGAGGTGTTTATCCACGACAGATAGCCCGCCTTGAATTTCCTTCTTAATTCCTCGTTCTTCTCCGTCATGAAAAGTCCGAGATACGACATCGTGACGAGCATATGGTCGCCGAACATTATATCCTCAATAACGTCGCATTTCATTGCGTTACCCGCAAGGAGCGAACGGTCGTAATGCTTTGCGGTAAGATCGGGATAGCCGAGCCCGATGAGATGATTGTACGCGTCGGTCCTCTTTTTGTTTTCGCCTAAAAGATACTGCGCCATGCTTATATACATCATGACCTCGGCGCTGTTAAGACAGCTGTCGACCCAGCCGAGTCCCTCGGAGAAGTAGCGCGGACTCCACTTTGCCCAGCTTGTAGGCTCGCCGTGGAAGTCGACGAATTCAAAATCGTTGTCTATAACGTGGTCTACAAAGCGTTCCGCCGCGGTCATCATGATATCGTCAAGCTCCTTATCCTGACCGCCGATTATCCTGTGTGCGAAGCATATATTCATCATGTGAAGCGTTGTCTCGTCGCTTGACGTGTCGGCCTTGTAAATAAGATTGTCGTCTGAATATCCCGCGTCGCGGTAAACGCGTCTGAGTCTTTCCGGAATCGGGTCCGGAGAGTCAATCTCCTTGCCGACAAGCCCCTTGCGTTTTGAAAACGACGTAGGGAGAACGACGGATTTGTCACCGGTTCTTCTTATAAAAATGCCGTCGTCGGGCACGGGGGCGTCAGGTGTCAGAAATGTTCTTGCAATAAAGCCGTCGGCTCTGCCGGGAATGTACGCAAGAAGCAGGCACGCCTCAAGCGATTTGACGGCAATATCCTTGATTTTCTTTGTCTCGGGGTCATCCTCGCCCTTTGTGCGTCTCAATATATCGTAATGCATAAGCTCGCCCATGCAGAACGCCGCGGTAAATCCGCCGTCGTTGTCGGAGACCGCAAATTTCTCCGGAGTCGAGAGATCTCCCGGCACTCGCAGATTTCTCTGACTGACGAAGCCCATTCTGCTGACTGTATTCACGCATTCGTCGAGAAGAATATTAGCTTTCTCCTCGCACGTAATTGTTTTCATATCGATTCTCGACGCGCCGGACGAGGTCAGAACCCATACGCCGTCCCTGTCGGCAACCACACTCTTGACGTGATTGTCCTTTAAATCCCTGTGTGCGCTGAAATACATTATTTTATCGTAGTCGAATTCGGCGTTTTCGTCGTATCTTACAAGACCGTATTCGCTTCCGTACCAGAATATGCCGTCACACTCGTCGAAGCAAGTAAAGTCGCGCTTTTTAACGGGGAGCGGATACTCGATTTTCGTTAAATCCGGCTTAACGGGCTTTTTTTCTTTAAGCCCGGCGGGCACCGCAGGGTCGTTTAATTCATAAAGCTTTATAAATCTTGCGATGTGAGGCTTTAACCTTATAACACTTGACATCCTGTTAACTCCTTAAAAAATATAATCGTAAATTTAATAGAAATTATACCTTATCCCCGGATTAAAGTAAAGACTTTTTGTTGAATCCGAACTGATATTATGATAAAATATTTATTATTTATTTTTACGGTGATATCATGAGTGAAAACATAAAACTGATGCGTAAATTCTCCGGGTATTATAAGAAGCATCGAAAAACCGTGGCGTTCGATCTGTTCTGCGCGGGAATGTCGACGGCGGGAAACATTATACTGCCTTTGATTGTAAGAAACATAACCGACAAGGGCATAAACGACCTTGCCTCGCTTACGGTAAGCTACGTGTTAAAGCTTGCGGCGGTTTATTTCGTTATAAAGATTATAAGCGTGGCGGCGAACTACTATATGTCGTCCGTCGGTCACATTATGGGAGCGAAAATCGAAACCGATATGAGAAGAGACATGTTCGCTCACCTGCAAAAGCTGTCGTTTTCGTTTTATGACGAGGCGAAGGTAGGCACGCTGATGTCGAGACTTACGAACGACCTTTTTGACATAACCGAGTTTTCGCATCACTGCCCCGAGGAATTTTTCATTGCAGGCGTTAATTTTATTGCGTTTTTCTGCGTTTTGTCGACAATGAACGTATGGCTGACGCTTATAATATTTGCAATTATCCCGGTGATGTGTGTGTTTTTGTCGTATTTTAATTCAAAAATGAGACAGGGAAACCGCGAATCGAGGGTGAAAATCGGCGAGCTGAACGCCGTGACAGAGGACAGTCTGTCCGGCATAAGAGTCGTTCAGTCGTTTGCCAACGAGGAAAGAGAGCAGGCGCGCTTTGACGAGGGAAACGGAAGGATACTCGATATTAAACATAAAATATATACGGCTCTCGCAAGCTTTCACGCGGCGGAGGGCTTCTTCGACGGGCTTATGTATATAACGGTAGTCACAGCAGGCGCAATATTCATGATAAAAGGCTCGATAACCGCTCCCGATCTCGTCGTTTATTTAATGTATGTTACTACTCTGCTTACCACGGTAAAAAGAATCGTGGAATTTATGGATCAGTTTAACCGCGGAATGACCGGCATCGAACGGTTTTTTGAAATCATGGACGAAGAGCCCGAGATAACGGACTGCAAAAACGCCGTCGAAATGAAGGACGTGCGCGGAGACATTGAATTCAAGGACGTGACATTTTCATATAAAACGGGTAATTCCGACGTTCTGTCGCATATAGACCTTAAAATAAATGCGGGACAGAATATCGCCCTTGTCGGTCCCTCCGGCGGAGGCAAGACAACGCTTTGCAGTCTGATTCCGCGGTTCTACGAGCCTGTCGGAGGCGAAATAACGATAGACGGCGTTAACATAAAGAATTATACCCTGACCTCATTAAGAGAACATATCGGCGCGGTTCAGCAGGACGTATATATTTTCTCCGGCACGGTCAGAGACAATATCGCCTACGGAAAAACCGATGCGGACGACGGGGAAATAATAAAAGCCGCCGTTTATGCCGGAGCCGACGAATTTATACGCTCAATGCCCGACGGCTACGACACGTATGTCGGCGAACGCGGAGTCAAGCTCTCCGGCGGTCAAAAGCAGAAGCTTTCGATAGCGAGGGCGTTTCTGAAAAATCCGCCGATACTTATACTTGACGAAGCAACGAGCGCGCTTGATAACGAGAGCGAACGCGCGGTTCAGCTCTCGCTCGAAGGACTGTCAAAGGGCAGAACTACGCTGACGATAGCGCACAGACTCACGACGATAAAAAACGCAGACAAAATACTCGTTATAACTCCCGAGGGTATAGCGGAGAGCGGAACGCATGAAGAACTGCTGAATAAAAACGGCATTTATGCAAAAATGTATAAAATGTATAGCTAATATATTATTTTTAATAGTTTGTTAACAATTTATCAATTCACTCAAAATGAAATCCTTCTTATAATATGATATATTAATAAGCAGAGTCGTTCTTCCCGACCGATTCCCGGTCTGATTCTCATTACTTACTTAGAGGTGTTTTACAATGTCGGAAAAAACAGTTGATTTCAAATCAATCATAGCTAAGCAGAAGGATGCCGCGTCTTATATGGTTAAGGAAATAACCCATATAATCAAGACGTTCGGCAAGAGATCCCCCGGCAGCGAGGGCGAGAAGCAGGCGTGCGAATATATGGCTGAGGTTCTTAAAAAGGACTGCGGCTGCGAAAGAGCCGACGTGGAATCGTTTAAGGAGAACCCCGGCTCGTTCTACGGCTGGATATTCTTTACCATCACGCTTGTTCTTATTTCCGTTGTTCTTTTCTTTTTCTTTCCTCTTTTATCCGTAATATTTATCGTGCTCGGACTGCTGCTTGCATTTTTACAGTTCGGACTTTACAAAAAGACTCTCGACCCCCTCTTTAAGGAAAAAACAGGTCACAATGTTACGGCGTTAAAGAGCTGTACGGGAGAGACGAAGAGACGTATTATATTCAACGGTCATCCCGACGCGGCATGGGAGTGGCCCGTAAACTACGCGCTCGGCGGAGTCGGCTTTGAGGGTCATGCCATATTGTGCGGAGTCGGCGCTCTTTACTATATTATTATTTCAATTATATATATGGCGAAGAACGGAATAGCCTTTGCTGCCGCCGATATCTCCGACCCTGTTGTTAAGGCCGGACTTTGGGGACTTTTCTTCGTTCCGTTCCTTGCAGGTCTTTACTTTATGGTAAACTACAAAAGAGTCGTTGACGGTGCGAACGACAATCTTTCGGGATGCTATATGGGTATTGCGATTCTCAAATATATGAAGGACGCCGGAATCGAGCTTGAAAACACGGAGGTAGGCGTGGTTCTTACCGGCTCCGAGGAAGCGGGGCTTCGCGGAGCAAAGGCGTGGTGCGAGGCGCACAAGGGCGAATTTGACGACGTTCCCACGTTTATTTTCTCATACGATACAATTCACGACCCCAAATATCTCATGACAAACTACCGTGACCTGAACGGTACCGTTGCAGCCGATAAGGACGTTTCCGATTTGTTCATGGAGGCTTGCTCCGAGCTTAATATTCACTGCCTTAAGGGCATGGTTCCCCCTCTCGGCGGAGCTACGGATTCGGCGGCGTTTGCTCAGGCGGGCTTCAGAGCGACGGGCATTACGGGACTTAATCACAAGCTTGAAAGCTACTATCACACACGACGCGACACATACGACAACATGAACGAGGACGGTCTTGCAGATTGCTTTGCGGCGAGCGTTAAGGTACTGGAGATGTTCGATAACGGCGCGAAACAGTAATCAGCGGTCAGCGGGCAGAAAAGAGTTCATAGGATTATGAATGATAATCAAATTTAAATAATTGCGAAAATTCAAATTGAGACGCAGTATCCTCCCGCATGAGACTTACGTTTTTATCGGTAATAAATCTGCGTCGGCAATATGAAATCTGCGGGCTTCCGCCGGCAGAATCATATTTAAAATTTTCTGCCTTTACCCCGGGAATACAACGTATTCCCATACAAAAAATGTCTGTGTAAAAAACAGGGCTTTGAGCGTAAAATGCCAAAGCCCTGTTATAATTTTACGAAACGTAAGTATTGACAAAATCTGAAAAAGACATTATAATAAAAATGCAAGGAGTTACCGGATAGACGGTTTCGCCCAGCATTGGTTTATAACCGCCCGCTTGGGTTTTTTATCGGGCGGTTATTTTTTTGCTATGTAAAGGATAACAATTATTAACATTAAAATAATAACTGATTCAGTCACAAGCATCACCCCCTTATCAAAAATAAGAGGGTTTTTTGCCCTCTTAACAGATAAAAAGGGCAAACCGCCTACCGTTTATAGGTAACTCCGGGGTTCACATATATCCGTGAACTTCTCAAGTTTATCACAAAATTTCATTATTGTAACGATTTTTTTACAATAAAAGCAGAACTTTGTCGTTTGTTGTCAAAATTCTGCTTCTTGTAATTACAAATATTTATCCATGAATTCCTTAACCTTCGCTTCGTATGAGGCGGGGTCTTTTTTATAGCTCTCGGCGTGTTCGGCGTCGTCGACAATCAGCAGATCCTTTTCGCTCGTACACGCCTCGTACAGCTCAAATACCATTGTCGTCGGAACAAAATCGTCCGTCGCTCCGTGGATGAACAGCACGGGAACCTTCGCGTTCTTTACCATGTCAATCGGCGCGCCCTCCTTAATGCTCATGCCCGTCGCCGCGCGGTGGATCACCGAGACGGCGTTAAGAAGCGGAAACGCGGGAACGTGCGCCTTGTCAAGATTCGATTTGAATTCGTCGAGCATAGACGTATAACCGCAGTCGGCAACCGTAAACTTTACGTTTTCGGGAAGCGTATCATTGCCCGTCATTGCCGTAACCGTGGCGCATCCCATTGAGATTCCGTGCAGGAATATTTCGATATCATCACCGAACGTATCGATCATGAAGCCGAGCCATCCGAGTCCGTCGCGAGCCTCACGCTGACCGAACGTGATGAGTCCGCCCTCGCTCTGTCCCGCCGCCTGGTGGTCAACCATGAAAACGTTTACGCCGTTATCGTGATAGAATTTCGCAAATCTGCCGAACTCGTCCCTTGCGTTCGAGCGGTAGCCGTGCGAGAGGAAAACAAAATTTTTCGAATCGTTCTCCGCCGGGAGAAAATACGCTTTGAGCGCGTGGTTTTCCTCGTTCGTTCTCGTAAATTCAATGAGAGACTGCTCCTTAAACCACTTTTCGCCGTCCGTCTCGGCGTAAGGCTTATAATCCGGCTCCTTCTGCGCCTTTTTGTCGGCGAGCGAGAAAGCAAACGGCGCAATGTGCGCGCGTCTGCCCATTACCTCATAATAAACAATTCCGGTCAGAGCCGAATATATTCCGGCTGCACAAGCGGAGACAAGCGCGATCTTAGATTTCCTGTTCATATAAAAACCTCCAAGAATATTATAATTATTATAGGTATATTATAATACGTTTATTAACTTTGTTTCAACTGCTCTTTTATATAAAAATCGGAGCCGTATTTCTACAGCTCCGAGAATTTTATTAACTATAGCAAAAGAGAGCCGAACTCATAAGGTTTATATCCACCCTTTTTCCGCTTCGACTGCGTTAAAGAAACTTGAAAGACGTTACTATGCGGTTTTTGCTTTTTTTTTACGAAACGGAAGTACGCTTATTATTATCGAAAGAACGAGGAACAAGCACGCTGCGCCGTTAAAGAGAATCGGCAACGCGTTCGGTTCATAACTTACCCAAATAGATTCGACCCATACAAAGCCTATCATAACAACGCTGAAAAACACGGACGGTATCGTATAGGATTTAGGCTTTATTTTTATACCGATAATTAAGTTTAATACTGCGACCGCCGCGATCAGCGATATCAGAATGTAGAATATCACACCGGCGACGGTATTATGCGGATCTGCGAAAAAGCCTATGTTTACTATCGGAAACCCCAATAAGGATAACACAAGCCACATAAATAAAAGCAAAGGCTCGCTTATTTTAAAATAAGTAAGTTTTTTGTTCATAAATATCACCGCTTATATATTTATATTGTTAATCGGGAGGAAACGGGTCTCCGGGGAAACTGCTTTCCAAATTAGAGGCATAACGAAGAATCAATCGTGAATCCTCGGCAGTAACATTACCGTTTCCATCTACATCGGCAACAAATTTTTGATAAGTGTCGGAGGACTCCAAATTTGAAGAAAATCTCAAAACCGTTCGTGCGTCCGAAGCTGTAACTTTTAAATCAGCATCAACATCACCTAAGCAATTCTGTAAATGATGCTTTATTTGTTGTTTCGGTGTTACATTCGGTGCGCTATGTGCATTTCTTATTGACGTATCAAATTTTGAAATATTACCGCCATAGACTGATAATCCATAGAACTCATAGCAATACTCTACTAAGCCGTCGCATCTAATACTTGTAATTTCATTCACATCTACAATTCCGTTCTTATTAGAATCTTTTGAATACCATACCTGATACAATGCATTATAGCTCAAAGAATTTTCATCAATTGCAGACAAAGCGTGTGCTTTTGATATTACTTTTGAACGTAAATTCATTTGATCTGTTTTTGAATAATTCTTTAGTGTTTTCGGAACATAGTATCCGTAAAAATCTTGCGTGTCAATAAAAGAATTCAAGCTGATTTTTTTGATCCAATAATCAGATTCATCTTTAGCAACATGAATAATTGCATTTGAAGCATCAATGTTGGTACTGTAAACAAGCCCGGCATGCCCCGACGGGTTTGGGAATTTACCTTGTCTATATACAGAAAAACCTCTGACATTGGTAGCGGCAAAACAAACAGTTACAAGAATTACAGACAACAAAAGGCATAGTACTATTGAGAAAAATGTATGAGAAATCCTTTTCTTTATTTGTTTGAAATTCATTTTATCACCTCAAGCAACATCTCTTTCTGATCTGCATTTTCGGAAAAATAACCGCCGTTATCATTGAGATATTTTTCTGTTTTCTCTTTAAATTGAGCCTGCGGTACATAATATGCGTAAGTCTTTGCTATTAAATCGACGCTTTCAAAATCGGGTGATGAATTTAAAATACCGTCGATCACATCTTCGTTTTCATCGACAATGTACGCTCTGAAATCAACAGCGTTTTCCATATCCAAATTCATTAAATAGCTGAATGATTTTTTGCTTTTCAATGCCGACAACGCGTAAATTACGGAAACCTCCTTATCATCAACGTCATCTGCCGGCATACTCTTTAAAATGCGGTCGCAAACATTTATAAAGGAGTCAATTTCATCATCCGTACTGTTGCTTTCAAGCAGAGCGGATTTTACAATTATCGCAGCTTTGTGCGCGGGGGAAAAAGAGCCCGACATATCGGATAAAATGTTATTCGCTTTTTTCTCCGCCTGCTCGGGGCGAACGTCCTTTAGAGCCAATAAAGCCCTTGTCAACTCGCTTTCGCCGCACGTGCTTGCATATTTCGCAATTTCATCCGCATAAGTTTCATCTTCACCGGCTAACAAATCAACCAAAACTCCTTTAACGCCGGATGAAACGCTTTTATCTTCCAGGATGGGGAGCAAATCGTCATAGTTAATTTCTACTTCCTCTGTTTCGCATAAAAGCAAGAGGTTGATTTTCGTATCGTCGCTTATTTTTTTACTTAAAAGCTCTGATGTAATATCATTTTTGGAAACATCGTGGAGTTTTGATTTAACGGCGTCGTAATAGCATCCGAAAATATCGCCGTCTTTATTGATATCAAGTTTATCCGTTTCCTTAATTAATTGTGAAAAATTCTTTTTCTCCAGTTTATTTGTTAATTTCACAGCCTCTTCGGCAGAAAGAACACCGTCCGAATTAATTGAAATACGATTAGCGTCCGCAAGCACGGCAATCGTTACGCCGGTCGCGCAAACAGCCGTAACAAGTATGAACGCAATAACGGTGAGTATTTTTTTTGTCTTGTTCATAGGTATGACGCTCCTTTAAATTAAATTCGTAAATTCAATGTAACTGTTTTTTTTGATCATTCAATTATTCGGGCTTTTTAAATTAACCCAATATCACAAAACCATCGCAAACACCTCCGATATCAATAATGAAAATATGAAAAATATGTTAATACGTTATTATTTGTTTAAACTATCGGTTTATTTTTACGTATATTATCCCATTCTGTAATTTAATTATATCAAAGAAAATCTACATTGTCAATAGAAGTTTACTGAAATTTATCAATTTTATATCAAAATTTACTAAATATCTTTATTATTAAAACAAACGATAATCATACCGTTGAAAAATATGAAAAACACATACGGCTTGCTTTATTTTAAATTAAATGATAAAATATTATATCTAAAATACAAAAAAGGATAAAAAAATGAATTTAAGGCAAAATTACAAATCGACTCTTTTCGCAAGCTATGTAGGCTACATTACGCAGGCCGTCGTCAACAACTTCGCCCCGTTACTCTACGTCACGTTTCAAAAGGACTACGGCATAACGCTCAAGCAGCTGTCGTTCCTTGCGATGTTCAACTTCCTCATTCAGCTTTGCGTAGACTTTCTTTCGGCTAAATTCGTAGACAGGATAGGCGTCAGAATCTGTATTGCCGGTTCACACTTCATGGCAGGAATCGGACTTATTTTACTGGGCGTACTGCCGTCGGTTCTCCCGTCGCCGATGCTCGGAATCACAATCGCCATCGTAATTTACGCCGTCGGCGGAGGTCTTATAGAGGTGCTTGTCAGCCCTGTTGTCGAGTCCTGCCCGACAAAAAACAAGGAGGCGCACATGAGCATACTCCACTCATTCTACTGCTGGGGTCAGATGCTCGTAATACTCCTCTCAACCGTATTTTTCATGACCGCAGGCATAGAGCATTGGAAAATAATGTCGGCTGTCTGGTCGATAATCCCGATACTCAACGGCGTACTGTTTATATTCGTCCCGCTTTATAAAACCGTCGAGCCCGAGGAATCCGACGACAAATTGACTCACCTTTTAAAATCGGGAACCTTCAGAGTATTAATAATAATGATGCTGTGCGCGGGCGCGGCGGAAATCGCGGTAAGTCAGTGGGCTTCCGCTTTTGCCGAAAAGGGACTCGGCGTGTCGAAAACCGTCGGAGATATCGCCGGACCGTGTATGTTCGCGCTTTTAATGGGCATTGCGAGAGTCGTTTATTCGCGCCTCAGTAAAAAGGTCGAGCTTACAAGATATATAATGCTCTGCTCCGCGCTGTGTCTTGCGGGATATATGATAATCGCGTTCTCGCCCTCTGCCGTGCTGTCGCTTATCGGCGTGGGTGTGTGCGGATTCGCCGTCGGAGTTATGTGGCCGGGAACGTACAGTCTTGCGACGGTTAAAATGCCGGTATGCTCAACGTCGGTTTTCGCGTTCCTCGCGCTTGCAGGCGACGCGGGCTGCTCGTCGGGACCGTATCTCGTCGGCATGATATCGTCCGCATTCGGCGACGATTTGAAAAAAGGTATGCTTTTCGCCTCGGTTTTTCCGGTTGTAATGATACTCGCGTCGGTTAAATTGTTAAAAAAATCTAAAAACACACACAGTAATATTGATAAATAAAAATAAATATACTAAAATAAAATTACAAACATACAGGAGGTTTCGGTATGGAAAAAAGAAAACCGAAAATGCGCGTTTTTTATTACGCGGGATTTTACGCCGCCGCTTTAATACTTCTCGTCGCTGCGACGTTTAAGGATCTTGCTATAGACAACACGCTTTACAATCCGGCAAACGGCTTCGGGATTTTTATGGAAAAATTCGCGGAGCTCCCGATGTTCTGCATCATTCCGTTTGCGTTTACGGTTATGTTCTACGCGCGGACGATGAAGGATAAAAAGTTAAATATAATTCTCGGCGCAGGGTACGCATTCGCGGTTCTTGCAGGCTGGGTTCTGTGCATGTTCAAGCTGGGCGACGACTGGTTCGGCGAGGATTTTTCAAAGGTATTTTTAATACTCATAGCCGTCGCGTTCTCCGCATTGACTTTGTTTCTCGGCGGACTCATAAAGCGTGAGACAATGATTCGTCTGCGCCCGCTTGCGATAGTCGGACTTCTCACGTTCCTCGTAACGGCGGCGGGAGTCGAGGTTATCAAACGCGTCTGGGGCAGACCGAGATACCGCGATATGTTAAACGGCGTTAACGGACTTACGATAGACAATTTCACCCCGTGGTACAGGATTGCGGGCATAAAGGGATGCCGTTCGTTCCCCTCGGGGCACACGTACGCCGCCTCGGAAACGTTTCTGCTTCTGAGTGTATCGGACAGAATTAAAGAGCAGAGGAACAAGGAGCCTGTTTTCTTTGCCGCCGCGTTCGTATTCACCGCGCTTACCGCGTTTGCAAGACTTATTGCCGGCGCGCATTTCCTCTCGGACGTCGTAATCGGGGCGGTAATCGGATTTACGGTTTATATAATTATAAGAGAATTCGTACAGCCGAGAATCTTTAAGTTCATGGATAATACGAAGCTGAAAATATAACAAACTTTTTATTTTGAATTCAATTTTACGGTTTAGTTATGAAAAGAGGCGATTTCATGAATCCGTTGGATAATTATATTGCTGAATCAACAGAGTGTGATTTTAAATCAGCAGTCGAAACAAGAAAACCAAAAAGCTGGTTAAAAAGTGTCAGTGCATTTTCAAACGGCACAGGAGGTGTATTGATTTTCGGAGTTGAGGACAATAAAACAATTATAGGGCTTGATGATATTCAAACAGACTCGGAGAAAATAAGTGAACTGATAAAATCAAGAATAACGCCTCACCCTGTTTTTTCATTGAATTCCGTACGTTTTGATAAAAAAAATATAATAATTCTCAATGTATATCCCGGTCATGATACACCCTATTATTATAAAGCCGACGGAGTAACGGAAGCTTATGTTCGTATCGGCAATGAAAGTGTGCCGGCTTCAAATCATATTCTGAACCGCTTAATTTTAAACGGGCTGAATAAATCTTTTGATTCTCTTATAACGCCTTTTGATTTTAATGATTATTCTTTTTCAAAGCTTAGAGAGAGATACAAATCATGGACGAAAGAGAGTATGTCTGAAAAATTTTTCGATTCATTTTGTTTGCGTGATAATTCGGGAAAGCTTACAAATACGGGAGCCTTATTAGCCGATGATTCGCCTGTTTTGAATTCCCGTGTATTTTGTACCAGGTGGAACGGAACAGATAAGAGCGGGGGTAAAATTGATGCTTTAGACAGTGCGGAATTTTCCGGCAGTTTAATAACCCTGTTGAATGAAAGTATCGGCTTTATCAAAAGAAACATGAGAACGCTTTGGAGCAAAACTGCCGATTCAAGGATAGAAATGCCCGATTATTGTGAGCGGAGCTTTTTTGAAGCTGTTGTCAACGCCTTGATACACAGAGACTATTTGATATTAGGAAGCGAAATCCATATTGATATGTTTGATGATAGGCTTAGTATTTATTCTCCCGGCGGAATGCCTGACGGTACATTTATACAAAACAGAGATTTAAACAATGTTCCGTCATATAGAAGAAATCCGATTTTGGCTGATGTGTTTTCAAAATTAGGCTATATGGAACGTCAGGGAAGCGGTTTGAATAAAATACGAAACGCATATGAAAATTCCGCGAATTTTACAAAAGGATGCGAGCCGGTTTTTTATTCGGATTCAACTCAATTTACAGTAATTCTTTCAAATCTTAATTACAAATTAAATAAGGAAAAAGTTGCGGTTGGCTCGGAAAAAGTTGCGGTTGATTCGGAAAAAGTTGCGGTTGATTCGGAAAAAGTTGCGGTTGGCTCGGAAAAAGTTGCGGTTGGTATAAATAATTTTACACCGAAAGCAAAAGAAAAGATGCAGGCTGCAATCAAGCTTTTGAGAGATAAGGAGTATTTCGGAAGATCAGATATTGCTGAAATTTTTGAAGAATCGAACACATCGGCGGGAATACTGCTCAATCAAATGAAATCTGCAAAAGTTGTTGAACCTGTTACCGGTCACGGCAAGGGAAAATTCAGAATTAAAAGTTAAAAAAATCGGCGAACCGTCACAAGCGATCCGCCGATTTTTAATTTTTATCGTTATTTTCGAATATTTTTTCCGCTTCTTTTCTCGCTTTCTTCTTTTCTATAACGAATTTCTTTATAAAGTACGCGATGACGCCTATCGGTATGGCGCAGATTACGATAAGCACGATTTTATCCATCGGAATCCATGCAAAAATGCCGTCGCCGAGTATTGTGAAAAGAATTACCCTCGGCGCAATTCCGAGGACGGAGAACGCAAAATAAATAAGGAAATTGCTGTGAGAGGCTCCGAAAAACAGGCTTACGAAATCTATCGGGAACGCCGGGAGAAAACGGACGGTAAACATAAGTGATTTTTTGTTCTGCAAATCCATGTTCAGTAGCTTTCTGCCCGCTTCTTTTTTTGACAACAGCCTTTCAACGTAGTCCGCGCCCAAAAACCTGCCGAGGAAATACGTCACCGTGACCTCGAGCGCGATACCCAGCACGTTTATTATTACCGCCTGTGCCGTCGGCAGAGCCGCTCCGACTGCGACGTATATTACCGAGGCGGGGATGACGAATATGAGAGCTTTTACGAGATAAACGCCGAGCACGACAACCCATACGAGCCGGCGGTTATCTATTGACGCGATGACAGACTCAAGGTCGATTGACGACAGCTCGTCGTATTTCCATATTGCAACAGCAAATAAAATGAGCGCGACAACTCCACGCAGAATAATTTTTAATGTTTCTTTACCTTTTTGAGTCATGTACAACACCCCGTGAAAACAAAAATTTACCGCGTTGCACGCAATAAATTATTGCAGCGGACAGCAGGCAGTGGTTAGAAATTACGTAATATTGACGACTGCTGACAACTGATTTATAAATATATTTTAGCCCCGTCGCATGCGAAGCTGACGAAATCCCTTACAATTTCCGACTCCTCGCCCTTTCTGTAAAGCACGCCGAACATCAATGCGTCTATATCCTCTATCCTTTTTGTTTCGATAATATCCGAATTTTCGGCATATACCTCGGGCAGAACAGCCGTTCCGAATCCCGAACGGACAAGCGTCTGCGCCGTCGAAGAATCTTCGCATATTATAATATCCGACGGATTCCGCTCTCCCGTGAGAAGCAGACGTATTTTGACCGCTTCGCTCAATTCGGAGCCGTATCGGCACAGAATCAGCCGTCTTTCCGCAAGGTCGGATGACGTGATTTTTTCATTAAAGGACAGAGGATCGTCGCTTTTGAAAAGGCAGACGAAGCCCGATGAGCAGACGGGTTTAAATTTTACGTTTTCATCCGAAAAATCGGACGGAGCAAATGCGAATGCGATATCGAGCGCGCCTTCCGAGATCCTCGAAACCGCCTGCGAGGCTTCGGACTTTGTTATAAACGGCTGAAAATAGCCGTGTTTTTTTATGAGCTTTGACAAAATATCGGACATAAACGACTCGTTTACACTGCCCGAATATCCTATCGAAAGCGACTTTATGACGGACGAATCGGGATTCGAAAAGCTGTCGAGCGCGTGGCGGGCGATAGCGTATATGCTTTTCGCGTCCTCTAAGAACCCGCGCCCCTGCTCTGTCAGCTCAACGCTCCTCGTCGTTCTGAAAAACAGCTTCACGCCCAGCTCGTTTTCAAGCGAACTTATCCTGTGCGAAACTGCGGGCTGGGAAATGCAAAGCTCCGAAGCCGTTTTTGCGAAATTCAGATGTTTCGCTGCCGACAAAAAACATTCTATCTGCGACGTGTCCATATTTCAGCCCTCCCGTACCGTATTATAATTTATATTACCACATATAAAGTTATTTTTCAATTTTATTGTGTTTTAATTTATTGTATTTTAAATCTGAAAATGTTATCATAAAAAATAACAGAAAAAGGGAGGACGTTTCGGTGAAAATTTCAAAATCCGCGGTTTCTTTGCTTCTTGCGCTTTTAATGATAATACCCGCTTCTTCTTTCGCGAGTGCCGAAAACGGAGATTTTAATTCGTTTATTCTCGGCGACGTTGATTCAGACGGCAGAGTTACCGCATCGGACGCGCTTCACGCGCTCAAAATATCGGCGTATATCGAACAGCCGACGGATTCCGCCGTACTCGCGGGCGATATCGACGCGGACGGCGAGATAACCCCTCCCGATGCAAGACGGATTTTAAGAATCGCGTCGAGACTTGATAAACCGGAAAACACCGCGCTTCCGTCCGTTATCAATAAAATGACAACCGAGCCGTTCTGCATTGACGAGGCGCTCGGCGCGCAGACCGTTAAGGACAGACTCATTGCCGGCGGGTCGGCGGTCAGTGTTAAAACGGACGAAAAAGAAGCGTCCGAACTGACCGGCGGCGAACGCGTTGAGAGACGAACCGTCATAATCAACGGTACGGACGGCGCGGACGGTGAGTATGTTTCGGACTGCGTACACGAACAATATATTTCATACCCCGACTCTGTTTACGGGTCGAGCTTCGGCGACTACGCGCTGTACTTCGGGCTGCTCGGCAGCGGATACGATTATTCGGTTTACGGGGATGCTTCGGCTTTTTCTCTGTCATACGATGATTTCGGAGCTCGGTATGTTTTTACATTCAGCGGGGGAAAGCTTATCGGTATTTCGTCCGAATACGACGGCGAGACGGTAAGCTTTGCGGTTTCGGACGTGCGTTTTAATGAGTGCGGGGCGGCAGACCTTCTTATTGATTATACGGATATAACGTCGGATTATCTTAACGATTACATAGCCTCGTCGCTTATCGACGATATTGAGATAGGCTATTCGGCAGGCGACAGCGAGGTATATGTTACCGAAAATCTTGACCTGCCCGAAGCGTTTGAAAATTATCCGTCGGCGGAAATTGTATGGCTTAGCGATTCCGGCAATATAACTTCCGGCGGCGTTGTGACGAGGGACAAAAACCGCGTTGTCAAGGTAAGGCTGACGGCGGAGCTGACGGTCGGTTCTGCGGTGAAACAGCGTACGTTCACTCTTGACGTAATGCCCGAAAACGTTAAGTCGGCGGATGTAAACAATATATATACGCTGTCAGAGCTTAACGGCGGACGCGATATTTTAACAAGGGACGAAAACGGCAGGGTTACCGTGATAGACGGCGTGTGCTCCTTTCTTACGGTTGAGAATTTTTCCGACGCGCTTACGGTTTTAAAGCAGAACGCGGTTATTCTCGCTTCGGATTCGGACGAAATACGATTTGAACCTATGTCGTACGAAGAAAACGACGGCGGAACGCAGTATACGTTTAAACAGTTTTTCGGCGAAAGCGAAGTGTATCTGCGAAGAGTCACCGTCGCCGCCGGCAAAAACGGAGTGTGTTCGTATATTGCGAGCGGACTGTGCCAAAACGATACGCTCGGCGGATGCGAATCGTTTATTGTCAGCGAATCAAGAGCTGTAAATACTGCCGTTAATTTTTATAACGGAGAGATTCAGGCGACAAATGTAAATAAAATTATATATGCTCTCGGCGAATATGAAAACGCACCGATACCCGTATGGCTTGTTACCGTCGAGGGGACGGACCCGGACGGATATTATATTTCGGACGATATTTACATAAATGCGGTGAACGGTAAAATTATAAAAAACAGTCTGACGTACGATTCCGTCATGTTCTCAAACGGCGTAGGCAATGACGAAAACGGGGTGAACAGAGAATTTCCGACTGTGCGCGATTCGTTTTATACGTATTTAATGTCGGATGAGGAAAGAAATATCGGAGTTTACGATTATTCCGACGGTCTGCTTCTTTCGCCGATTATCAGCTTTGACAATACGTTTGACGACCCGACCGCCGTTTGCGCATACATGAACACCGCGGCGGCGTACGACTGGTTTAAGGATAAATTTTCGAGAATTTCATTCGACAACAGGGGATCGAAAATCAACGTGGCGGTTCACGATACCTCGTATTACGACAACGCGTATTGGGATTCGGGTACGCAAATTCTTACATTCTGCGAGAATTCGCCGTATACTTTCGGCACGGTTACTTCGGCGGCGGCTCCCGACATAGCTTCGCATGAGTATTCCCATGCCGTAATCGAGAGCATAACGGGCGCTCTGCCGTACGAAAACGCGACGGGCGCGATAAACGAGGCTTACGCGGATATATTCGCGTGTCTCATCGACGGGAACTGGACGATCGGCGAAAACCGGGATACGATACGCGATATCGCCGATCCTTATAAATTCGAAAACCCGATAAAGCTTTACGGAAAGTATTTTATGGATTATAATAACGTCGAGGATGACGATTTCGGCGGAGTCCATACAAATTCGACCGTGGTTTCGCACTGCGCGTATCTTATGAGCAGGTACGGGCTTGACGGCGGCACTTCGGCGAGGGTGTGGTATATGTCGCTGTCGCTCGGGTACGACGGAACGTCGGATTTTTCGACGGTAAGGCGCAACGTGACAAAAGCCGCCGAGCTTCTGAATCTGTCCGACGGCGAAAAAGATATTATTAACAATGCTTTTGATAATGTGAATATTTATTGAATAGGGAGAGATTAAAATGACTTTGGAAGAAGCGAGAGAATTTTTTAAGGGCGACAAATTCGCGTGCGATTGTCTCGGCGCGGTTATCGAGGAGGTCGGCGACGGCTATTCGCGCATAAGCATGAAGGTTAAGGATTCACACCGTGCGGCTCACGGCGGAGTTATGGGCGGAGCCATGTTTACGCTCGCGGACTTTGCGTTCGCTGTCGCGTGCAATACGCCCGACGAGCTTACGGTTACGGCTTCGAGCAATATTAACTTTTTGAGCGGGGCGAAAACCGACGAGCTTATCGCCGAGTGCAGGAGAATAAAGAACGGCAGACGCGTCTGCTTCTGCGAAACGACGGTAAAGGATTCGTCCGGAAATATCGTGGCAACGGTCTCGGCGGCGGGCGCGCATATGAAATAATTTGTTGACGCAAATCATTTCATGTGCGAAGTAAGAAGTAAGAGTGAAGAAGTAAGAAGTTCAATTGTGTTTTTTTTGATAAAACGCTGAATTTCGGGATTTGTCAAATCCGCGGTTTAAAAAAAGAAAATATGTGCTAAAATAAAAAAGTCGGAAAAGAATACTTTGCTGACCGAGGAGTTAGCTAAGCATAAGAGAGTCAATTTCATAAGCCCAAAAACATACCGTATCTCAACAAAGAGAACGGTATTTTTATAATATAAAATTAAGTTTTTAGATTTAATGTGCCTTGTTTTTGGGTGCGGAGCAGTTTATGCCGGTCATATTTTTGTTTCGGCAAGGCAAAGGGACGCGGGAAGTCTGGCGACTTTCAAGTTCCTTTAACGCAGTCGAAGCGGAAATAGGACGGCATAAACCTTATGACTTTGGCTCGATTATGCGTAAAATAAACGGTAGGCGGTTTTGCCCTTTTTTTTGTTTCGAAAAGAGGGAGTCCCCCCTCTTTTGAAGGGGGGTGGTACCAATGGCTGAAGCGATTATATACATAACGATTGTTATGATTATTATTGTTGTTCTTTGTCTTAAGGTAAAAAAATAACCGCCCCTGTCCTAAAAGTGCGGTTATTTTAACAATAACGTAAAGGGCAAACCGTCTATCCGGCAGCTCCTTGTATTTATATTATATCCGTAAATTCCCGTTTTGTCAACACCTGCTTACAGATAAGAAAATTCGGCTGCCGAGCATCTGTACGCGGCAGCCGAAACGCATATATTATGATTTAATACATACTTATTTTTTAGTAAAGAGGTTTTTGAAGAAGTCGAAAATCATCTTAAAGAAATTGACTATCTTATCAAAGAATGAGTGACCCGTTACTTTTACGGTGAAGTCGGGTGCAAGGCGGAGAACCGCGGGACAGCCTCCCTCGAAATACTTGTTTATCTGAAGCGGGTACGAGCCGTTTTTAAGCTTCGCAAAATTTTCGACGGTGATATTGCCGTTCTCGTCGCTCGTGTAATCCTTGCCGTTGAATGTTACGGTTGCGCCGACTATGGGTTTATAGTCATAGCCGATTACCGCGTAGTTTTCGTCGAAAATCGGAGAGCCGTACGTGAAGTTGATAATGCCCTCTGCCGAAAGCTTCGATGAGTCGACGACGGGGATTTCCATGCCGGCATTATAGTAATCCGAATAGAAAAGGATAACCTCGTCGCCCGCAGAGAGAACGTAATCGGTTACGGGATCGTTCGGGAATTTGCCGTTTACGGTGTAGACCCAGCCGTCCCACTTCTTTTCCGTGTACGAACCTGCTTTAACCCCGTTTACCGCGCTGATATAACCTTTTTCAATGCCGGTTACGGTGAGCGAGTCGTCGGTCTTGTCCGCGTAAGCGATAAGGTCGGCTACGGTGTAATCCTCACTCAGCAGATCCATGCTCGTGTTGTAATAATAATTCTTATCGGGTCCCTCGATTCGCAGTGAAACGGTACCGTCTGCCCATACCGTAAGCGTAAGGAAGCCCGCCGATATTATCAACGCCATTATGACGGATAATATCTTTGTCATTGTTTTTCGCATTCTGCATGCTCCTTTATAAAATTTTTTTGAAAACCGGAGAGTATTCCGACTCGGAAGAGAAAATCTTCGTTACGGCAGTGGCTGCTGCGGCGGATTTTCACCGCACTTTCCTCCCGATTTTCATGTAAATTATAAGATAATTAAAAATGTTTGTCAATCGAATTGACTTTTTATTTTATAAAGGTATAATTAATTTGTATAAAAATGAAAGAAGATGTAAATTGATGAAGAAAAATGCCGTAACAGGAATTATAACCATTTTGTTAACGGTAATGATTGCAGTTTCGGCCTGTCCGATTTCGGCGTCGGCGGTCGACGGCAGGTCATTGAGCGAGTATTACGGCTTTTCTTACGGGAGCTACATGGATTATCTGTATTCTCACGAGCATGACAATTACTATCTCGGCACGCCTTACCGCAGCGGTAACTGGCGCTCGCCCAACGGCGACACGTCGTATAACGGTTCGTCCGGTATGAACTGCTCGGGCTTTGTCTGGCATGTGCTGAAGTCGTGCATTCTCCGCGCTGGAGGCGATCCGTCGGACTATCAGATCCTGTCGTTTTCTACCCCGAGGGGATGGTACGGCGTTCTCGAGGACAACGGGATAGAGTATTATATATTCAATAATAAATATGAGGCATTGAGAAGCGGAGTCATGAGCAAGGGCGATATTATCATGATGTTCTGCAACGAGGAGCTTCGGCCGAGCGGTCAGAATCATATAGGAATATATTGGGGCGACGGCTCGACGGACGTGTTCTGGCACTCGGCTGCACGGGCAAATTATATGTCGATAATCCGTTCGGGCGGTGCGGTTGTCAAGTTCGTTGTAGCAAAAATGAAGCCCCGCGGAGGGACTCTCAAAATTAATTTAAAGGACGGCGGGTCAAACGTTCTTTCCGGCGGAGAATTCTCGGTTTATGATTCGTCGGGTTCGCTCGTTTCGACTCTGAAGCAGGGCGAGAGCGTACGTCTTAACTACGGAACATATACCGTGTCGCAGACAAAAACCCCGAACGGGTATAAATCCGACGCGCAAAAGAAATCGGTTGCCGTCTCGCCGGAGAATCAGAATCAGACGCTTACGTTTATAAATTATAAAAAATGCGGAGCTCTCAGCGCGGAGATAAGAGTCAGACGGTATATTCCGTCGCTTTCGAAAGATGTTTATTTTACGTATGCCGGAATCGCTTTCGACGTGTATTCGGATTCGGCGTGTTCAAATAAAATAGGCTCCGCCGTTACGAATTCGGACGGAAAAGCCGTATTCGGATATAAAAACGGAAAATATACGCTCGACGAGGGTACGCAGTGTTATTTTAAAATTTCAAAAAGCAACGCAGACGAATTTAAAGATTATATTTTCGATTATGACGGCGTTCTTCACGCAGCGGTTACCGCGGATAAAATAACTCCCGCCTGCGACGGGACAAATACGGTTCTTGAAGCGTCGGTAAAGGGCGCGATAAAGACGGTCTCCGAACCCGGGGATATGTTCAGAATTTTCTATGACTGTCTGTGCGAGGATATGTGCTTTACGTCATGCTCCGATCTGAACGCAAAGAGCGAGTACGGACTTAATATAGCGTATGCCGACGAAAACGGATATTCGTTTTTCGGTATCGACGATACGCTTGACGGCTGTTTCGGCTATGAGCTTGAAGAGGGCAGTTATACTGTTATGGACGCGGACGATTCGACGGTGTATCTTAACGTAAAATCGGGATGCGTCACCGACGGCGAAACCGGAAAAGCGCACATAGAGGTTCAAAAGGGTGATTTCGATTTGAACGGAATCGTGTCGGCTGCGGACGCGCGGGAAATGTTAAGAGCGTCGGCAAAGCTCTGCGAACCTGTTGCCGAACAGATTTCGGCGGGCGATTTTGACTCCGACGGCAGAATTACAACGGCGGAGTCAAGAAAACTGTTACGCTTCTGCGCGAAGCTGGAAAATGAAATATAAACAATAATTTGTCCCGAAAAATTATTGTTTTTTCGCGTATTGCAATTCAATATCATATATCCCGTCCGCTATTGTTTTAAAAGCGGGGGCGCAGTCCGTTGACGAATATTCGCCGTGTTCGTTCATCACGACTATCGCATACCGCGGATTTTCTGCGGGGAAGTACCCGGCAAACCATGTATGCAGTACCTCCTCGCCGTTTTCATACCAGCCCGACTGAGCCGTCGCCGTTTTTCCGGCGGCGGTGTTTTTTTCGGGCTTCGCGTTCTTTCCGCTGCCGTCGGTTACGGTCAGCTCGAGCATTGACTGAATCTTTTTGCACACGCTTTCGGGTATAACCCTGTTCTGCGTTTCATTCTTATAATACGCCGTTACCGCGCCGTTTTCGTCCGTAAAGCATTTAATCAAATACGGCGTTCTGTATATTCCCGACGAGGCAAAAGCCGAATAAACCCCCGCTATCTGTAACGGTGAAGCCATGAGCGTTCCCTGTCCGAACGATAAATTCGCAAGCGCCGGCGCGGAATCGATTTTGCTTTTATCCGGGACGTTTCCGCCCTCGCAGACAAGCGAATCGGCAAGTTTTATTTCCTTTCCGAGTCCGAGTGATGAGGCGAGATCTATTATTTTGTCCGCGCCTGTTTTCAGTCCGAGCGTTATATAATATTCGTTGCATGAAACGGCTGTCGCGCCCGCCATGTCGAGAACGCCGTGTCCGTCGTTTTTATGACAGTTGAACACAGTCGAATTAACGCTTATTTTTCCGTCGCACCCGACCGTCATATTCTCGCTTATTCCGCTGTCGAGAGCCGCCGCGGCGACTATGGGTTTAAATACGGAGCCGACGGAGTACGCGCTGAGCGCCCTGTTCACAAACGGTGAATTTTCGTCGTTTACGCTTTTTTGCAGATTACTCCTGTCTATCGACGGCGCGGTGGCAAGAGCGGTAATTGAATTGTCCCGAACGTCCAGAACCACGGCGCACCCGGTTGTTATCCTGTTTTCTTTGAGTGCGTTTTCGCATATCGATTGGATGTTCTTGTCTATCGTCAGCACGATCCCCGCTTTCGAATAATAATTGTCGTTTTTGATTCTTATCTGTGCGCCCGAGAGCGATATGCCCGAAGCCGAGACCGGGAACTGCGCTTTAATCGTTCCCGAATTATCGCTCAAAAACGTGTTGTATATTTTTTCGAGTCCGAACGCCCCGTTTCCCGACGAGTCGAGATAGCCAATAAGATTCTGCGCGGGGTCTGAATCGGAATACCGTTCGTATGTCTTAAAGGCAGTTATGCCGGAGCCTGCTTTGATTTCCCTGTCCGTTTTTAATAATATAGGCTTGCCCGACGTGAAATTACTTTCGATTTTTAAAAATTCATCCGAGGTCAGACGCTCTTTTAATATGCTCCGGCTCCCGCTGTCCGGCGCTGCGGCAATATAATAATCCGTTTTTGTGTTGACCATAGGAAGCATGTTCACGTCGTAAATGTATCCGCGCTTTTCATTTATTAAGTACGACGAATATTTCACCGAGTCCGCCCTGACGGAGCTGTCCGAATTGTTTATATATCCTATTCTTATTAATAATGCGAGACTCGCAAGCGCAAAAAGCGAAAAAACCGTAAGCACCCGTCTGTTCATAATATCACCCGTTAAAATCATGCCCCGAAAAAAAATTTTTAAACTTTTTCAATTTTTTTGAAAAAAGGGGTTGACAAACGCGTTTTGTGCGGTTATAATGATGACAACAAAAGCACTTCACCGTAATAAAGTGCTACAACATTAAAACAATAGAAACGGAGAAATTGAAAATGAAAAAGGCAATCAAAGTATTATCAATCATTCTTGCGGTTGTAATGACCGTACTGTGCTTCGCTTCGTGCACCGGAAAGACCGAGGACGAAACGAAAACCGACACCTCAAAGGCACCCGCTTCAAACGCGTCGAACGAAGCAAGCGATATGGCTTACGTTAAAGAAAAAGGCAAGCTTGTCGTAGGTATCACGGACTTCGAGCCCATGGATTATCAGAATGAAAACAAAGAGTGGATCGGTTTTGACGCGGACATGGCTAAGGCTTTCGCAAAGAGCCTCGGCGTAGACGTTGAGTTTATTGAAATCGACTGGGATAATAAAGCTATGGAATTAAAGAGTAAAACGATTGACTGTGTATGGAACGGCATGACCCTTACGGACGAGGTAAAAGCTTCAATGTCTTGCTCGAACGCATACTGCAACAACGCTCAGATTGTTATCGTTCCCAAGGATAAGGCTGACAAGTACCAGACCGCAGAGTCTTGCAAAGAACTTAATTTCGCGGTAGAGGCAGGCAGCGCAGGTAAGAAAGAGGCAGCGGCTAACGGTTTTAAATACACTGAGGTTAAGGATCAGGCTACCGCTCTTGCAGAGGTTGCGGCAGGCACCTGCGACGCGGCTATCATCGACTCTCTTATGGCTGCCGCAATGGTAGGCGAGGGAACCGGCTATGCACAGCTTGCATACACCGTAAAGCTCAACTCCGAGGAGTACGGCGTAGGCTTCCGTCAGGGATCGGATCTTACCGCTAAGCTCAACGAGTTCTTCGCTGCCAACGGTGAGCTTATGGACAAAACGGCAGAAACCTATAAAGTACAGGCAATGCTTATCAAATAAGCTTTATAAAGCAAAAGCAAATAACGGAGAGCGCGCATTGTGCGCTCTCTGATTTTGATTATTTTCAATTAAATTTCCCGATAAAGGATGTTACATAAATGAATTTTCAGACGGTAGTCGAGCAGTTCCCGACGGTATTCGCTTCGCTGAACGTTGGATTTTTGCAGACTCTCAAATTGTTTTTTATAACGCTTCTCGGCGCGATTCCGTTAGGACTCGTAATATCGTTCGGCTCCATGTCGCGCTTCAAGCCCCTGTCCGCGCTTGTCAGAGTTATAGTGTGGATATTCAGAGGTACGCCCCTCATGCTTCAGATTATGATAATATATTTCTTCCCCGGACTCGTTTTTCACAATAATATATGGGGCAGCGGAGAAAACGGCAGATTCATAGCCTCATGCGTTTCGTTTATAATAAACTACGCGTGCTATTTCTCCGAGATTTACAGAGGCGGAATACAGGGCGTTCCCGTCGGACAGCAGGAGGCGGGGCTTGTGCTCGGTATGTCGAAATCGCAGATATTCTTCCGCGTTACGCTCATGCAGATGATTAAGAGAATCGTTCCTCCCATGTCGAATGAAATTATCACGCTCGTAAAGGACACGTCCCTTGCGCGTATTATCGCTTTGCAGGAGATCATCTGGGCAGGTCAGGCGTTCCTTAAGGGTTCGCAGGGCATTTCCGGACAGATATGGCCGTTGTTCTTCACCGGTGTTTACTATCTTGTATTCAGCGGAATTCTGACGCTTCTGTTCGGCAGACTCGAAAAGAAATTAAGTTATTTCAAGGTTTAAGGGGGAGAGAATATGTCGATACTTAAAGTTGAAAACGTATCAAAGAACTTCGGTTCTACGAAGGTTTTAAAGGACATAGGCTTTACCCTTGAAGCAGGCGATGTTCTTGCGATAATCGGCTCCTCGGGAAGCGGTAAAACGACACTTTTGAGATGTCTTAACTTCCTCGAAACGCCCGACAGCGGTAAATTTTATCTCGACGACGAGCTTTTATACGACGCAGGCGAGCATAAAAAGCTTACCGATAAGGAATTAAGAGCGAAGAGAATTAATTTCGGACTCGTTTTTCAGCAGTTTAATTTATTTCCGCAGTATAACGTTCTCGACAACGTAACGCTCGCTCCGAAAATGAGAGCAAAAGAAGAACCCGATTATAAAAAGAATAAAAAAGAGATTAATGCGCAGATTGAAGCGAATGCAAAGGATATCCTCGAACGCGTCGGACTCTCGCAGAAGCTTAAAAATTATCCGTGCGAACTTTCGGGCGGTCAGCAGCAGAGAGTTTCAATAGCCAGAGCTCTCGCGCTCGAGCCGAAAATTCTGTTTTTCGACGAGCCGACAAGTGCGCTCGACCCCGAGCTTACCGGCGAAATTCTGAAGGTTATAAGAAAGCTTGCAGACGAGCACGTTACAATGGTTATCGTAACGCATGAGATGGCGTTTGCCAGAGACGTTGCAAACAAGGTCATTTTCATGTCCGACGGCGTAATCGCCGAGGAGGGCTCGCCCGAGGATATCTTTACTAATCCCAAAAATTTGAGAACGAAGCAGTTCCTACAGCGTGCTTTAGAGAATCCCTGATTGGGAATGCGTCTTATATTGCCGAATCTATAGGTATTTGAAACCTTTAGATTCGGTTTTTTTATTATTGCAATTTTACGGGTAATGTGATAAAATATCGTTTAGACTAATTTAATTAAAATTCAGAGGAATAATATATGAAACTCGGTATTGTAGGACTTCCCAATGTAGGAAAAAGCACGCTTTTTAACGCGCTGACGAACGCGGGCGCGCAGTCGGCGAACTATCCGTTCTGCACGATTGAACCCAATGTCGGCGTTGTAAGCGTTCCGGATAAGAGACTCGACGCACTCGCAAAGATGTATAATCCCGAAAAGATTACGCCCGCGACGATTGAATTTGTCGATATCGCGGGACTTGTCCGCGGTGCTTCCAAGGGAGAGGGACTGGGAAATAAATTTTTATCGCATATAAGAGAGGTCGACGCGATTATTCACGTCGTCAGATGCTTTGAGAACGGCGATATTGTTCACGTCGACGGCAGTATCGACCCCGCAAGAGATATTGAGACGATTAATTTAGAGCTTATTATGTCCGACATGGAGATACTCGACAGGCGTATCGACAGGGATACAAAGGCTATGAAGGGTGATAAGTCGCTTGCCTCCGACGTTGAATTCTTTAAACGTGTACGCGAAAAGCTCGACGAGGGAGTGTGCGCGAGAGCCGTCGAAACGGACGACGAGGAGCGCGCAAAGCTCGAAACCGTCGCGCTTCTTACGTTAAAGCCCGTTATATACGCCTGCAATATGAGCGAGGAGGATTTTTCTTCCGGCGTCGAATCGAACGAGGGATATAAGGCGGTTTGTAAAATTGCGGAAGCCGAGGGAAGCCGGGTTCTGCCGATATGTGCCGAACTCGAGGCACAGATAAGCTCGCTTGATAAGGATGAAAAGGAGATGTTCCTTTCAGACCTCGGAATCGAGCAGGGCGGACTTGATACGCTTATTCAGGAAAGCTACGATCTTCTCGGACTCATGTCTTACCTTACGGCAGGACAGCCCGAGGTCAGAGCGTGGACGATTAAAAAGGGTACGAAGGCACCGCAGGCGGCGGGCAAAATTCACTCGGATTTCGAACGCGGATTCATCCGTGCGGAGGTTGTTTCGTTCGATGACCTTATGGCGTGCGGTTCAATGAGCTCGGCAAAGGAAAAGGGACTTGTCCGCAGCGAGGGCAAGGACTATGTAATGCAGGACGGCGATATCGTCCTGTTCAGATTTAACGTGTGATAAGCGTTTTTACGTTATGTTATAAAGAAAAAAACGGAGCCGACGACATTGCGTTCGGCGGTTTCGTATATATCCGCTCGTGGCGCAGCCGGATAACGCAGCAGATTCCGATTCTGAAGATCGGGGGTTCGAATCCCTCCGAGCGGGCCATATAAAGACACCATTGAAATCTGAACTCTTAAGTTCGGAGTCAATGGTGTTTTTATTATAAAATCCAGTATTTATGCGGCTT
>OIYS01000105.1_pt1 | contig 59858 bp, 57 predicted proteins | sample 1588271 | NCBI WGS metagenome assembly OIYS01 (sample SAMN03283286) | human gut metagenome | biome: human-associated habitat; material: feces | host: Homo sapiens | place: Peru | collected 2012 | reverse complement strand
TATCATTTATAAATCTTAATGCACAACTTCTGTGCACTTCTTTTTTTAAAATACAGTTAATTAATTAGTAAAGATAATATTTGAAAAAGTATTATCTTTTTAAATTATAAATGGTATAATGTAATTGATGAGGTATTTATGAAAGTAATAGTTACAAATGAGGATAATAAAATAAATATTTTAGAGAAGTTAACTAAAGAAAAAAAGTTTAATAATAATAAATTTTTTAGTTTTAAAGAATTAAAAAAGAAACTCTTCTTTGATTATGATAATAGAGCTATTTTTTTTATCATGAAGAATTATAAAGTCAATATAAATATAGCTAAAATATATCTTGAAAACATATATTTTTTAAAAAATGTTGATGAAAAAAAAGTAAGATTTTTGATGGATATCAAAAAAAGATTAGATGAAAATGAATTACTTATTTATAATGAAAAATTTAAAAAATATATAAGTAATCAAGAGGTAATTATTTATGGGGTTGATGAATTACTTAATCAAGAAAAACTCATTTTAGATGGAATAAATTATAAGGTAATAAATAAAGAAAATAAAAATAATGAAGTAAATATTTATGAAGCAAAAGATATAAATGAAGAAGTTGAATTTGTTGTAACACAAATTAGTAAATTAATAAATGAAGGAAAAAGTGTAAATAATATAAAAATTATTGCAAGTAAAGAATACAACAAGTATCTAGAATTTTATTTTGGGCTATTTAATATACCTATTAATATTGAGAGTGAAAATTCTTTTTATAGTAGTAACATCGCATCAAAGTTTTTAAAGCTATATGATGATTTAACAATTGAAGAAGCAATAGTAAAATTAAAGGATGAAAAAAATATAAATGATTTAATAAATATAATTAATAAATCGGTTTTAGTGGAAGATAAGACTTTACGTAAAGAATTTATTATAGAGGATTTAAAACAATATAAAATGAAAAATGAGTCTTATAAAGATGCTGTTACAATACATTTATTAGATGAAGAATTTAGTGATGAAGATTATGTATTTTTATTAGGATTTAATATAGGTAATTATCCAAAAATTTATAAAGATGAAGATTTTTTTAGTGATAAAATTAAAAGTGATTTGGGACTAGATACTTCGGTAGAAAGAAATAGAATAGAAAAGAAAAAATGTGTTAATGCAATTAAAAATATTCATAATTTAATTATTACATGTAATTTATATAATGGAGAAAAAGTTTGTTATCCTTCGGTCTTAATTGAAGAAAATGATTATAATGTTTTAAAGGTTAATATAGATAGATGTACATCTTATTCAAAATTATTTAGCAGTATTTGTTATGCAAAAGATTTAGATAACTTATATAAATACAACGATGAAAGTAAATATTTAAGTATGTATCAAAATAATTTAAATATTTCATATCGGGAATTTAATAATAAATATACAAAAATAGATAAAAATTTATTAAAAGAAAGATTGGCTTCGGGATTTACTTTGTCATATACAAGTTTAGAATCTTTTAATGAGTGTGGTTTTAAATATTATCTGTCTAAAGTAATGAATTTAGATTTATATTTAGAAACGTTTAAAACTATCATAGGTAAAATAGTTCATCATATTTTGGAAATTGGTTTAGAAAATGATATTGATATTGAACTAGAGATAAGTAAATTTATAAAAGATTTAGATTTTTCTTTTGGAGCAAGAGAATTATTTTATATACATAAGTTAAGTAAAGAGATAGAATTTTTACTTAAATATTTAAAAGAACAAGAAAATTATTCTAGCCTTAAAACTTATTTATTTGAAAAAGAATTATGTGTTTATAAGGAATATGATGGTATTAATGTAATATTTAAAGGTTTTATAGATAAAGTAATGAGTACAAAATATAATGATAAAGAAGTTATAGCTGTGGTTGATTATAAAACTGGAGATAAAAATATAAAGTTAGATACTTTAGATTATGGATTAAATATACAACTTCCAATATATTTATATTTATTAAAGAAAACAAATGAATTTAAAGATTCTATAATAGCTGGTTTTTATATTGAAAGAGTTCTTAATAATGCTTTTAATATAGATAAAAATAAATCGTTGGAAGATTTAAAAAAAGAAAATTTAAGATTACAAGGGTATACGAATAGTAATGAAACAATCATTTCTTTGCTTGATCAAAATTATTTAGATAGTAAGATGGTAAAAGGACTTAAATTTAAAAAAGATGGTTCATTTTATGCCAGTAGTAAAGTTTTAAGTAATGAAGATATGGAAAAATTAATTATAACTGTAGATGAAATAATTGATGAAGCCATAAGAAAAATTATTGATGGAGAATTTTTTATTAATCCTAAAGTTGTAAATGGTAAAAATGTAGCTTGTGAATATTGTAAGTTTAAGGATATTTGTTTTATGAAAAAAGAAGATGAAGTAATACTAGGAGGTGAAGAAGATGAACTTAACGCCTGAACAACAATTAGCAGTAGATTTAGAAGGAACTAATATTATTGTTTCAGCTGGAGCAGGTTCAGGTAAAACTGCGGTTTTATCTGAAAGAGTAATTAGAAAATTAAAAATGGGTACTGATATAAGAGATATTTTAATGCTTACATTTACTAATGAAGCTGCCGGAGAAATGGCTGATAGAATAAGAAAAAAAATAAAAAAAGCAGGGCTAAATAAACAATTAGAATATTTAGATCAAGCATATATAACTACATTTGATGCTTTTGCTTTAAATTTAGTTAAAAAATATCATTATGTTCTTAATATAAGTAAAAATATTAGTGTAATAGATGCTTCAATAATTGATTTAAAAAGAAAAGAATTTTTAGAAGAAATTTTTATTAGTTTATATGAAGAAAAAGATGCTAATTTTTTGAAATTAATAGATGATTTTACTACACGAGATGATGAAGTAATCAAGGAAGTAATATTAAATATAAATAAAGAGTTAGATTTAAAGTATGATAAAGATGAATATTTAGATAATTATATAAGCAAATATTATAGTAATGAATTTATTGATTTGGTTTTTAATGAATATTTTAATTATATAAAGTGTTTATGTGATGAGTTAGAGAATTTATTTTTTTCAATAGAACCTTTTATGGATAGTACTAGTTATGAAAAAATATATCATGAAGTCTCAAAATTTTTTAGACCAAATAATTATAATGATTTATATAAATATAGAAACTTAAATACGATTAGATTTACTAAATTGGATCCAGAAGGTATTAAAATAAAAGAGAATATACAAGAAACTTTAAAAGAAATATTAGATAAAATATCTTATAGTGAAGGAGAGTTAAAAGAATATTATTTAAGTACAAAAAATTATGTAATTGCTATAATAAAGATTATTAAATTATTAGATAAGAAATTATTTTACTATAAAAAATATCATAATGCTTATGAATTTAGTGATATTGCTAAAATGGCTATTAAAATTGTAAGTGAAAATGAAGAAATACGTTTAGAACTTAAAAATAAATTTAATGAAATAATGATAGATGAATATCAAGATACTAATGATTTACAAGAAACATTTATAAGTTATTTAGAAAATGATAATGTTTATATGGTCGGAGATATTAAACAATCTATTTATAGATTTAGAAATGCTAATCCGATGATATTTAAAGAAAAGTATGATAAATATAGCAATGATGATGGAGGAAGAAAAATAGATTTACTTAAAAATTTCAGATCTAGGGAAGAAGTGCTTTTTAATATCAATGAAGTTTTTGCTCCGCTTATGACTAAAGATATCGGAGGAATTAATTATAAAGAAAGTCATGCAATGGTTTATGGTAATAAAGCTTATATAGAAAAAGGATTAAATAATTATAATAATTATATGGATATTTTAGAATATAATAATGATACAAATGAATTTAGTGATGATGAAATTGAAGCTTTTATTATTGCAAAAGATATAAAAAGAAAATTAGATGATAATTATTTAGTATATGATTTTGATTTAGGAAAAAATCGAAATGCTACTTATAGTGATTTTTGTATTATATTGGACCGCGGAAGTAAGATGGGACTTTTTAAAAAAGTTTTTGAATATTTTCAAATACCTTTAGAAATTTATAAAGATAGTAATTTAATGGATAATGATGATATTTATATAATTAAAAATATTATTAATTTAATACTTGCTATTAATAGTGGTAATTATGATAAATCTTGGAGGTATTATTTTACAAGTGTTGCAAGAAGTTATATTGGTAATTTAAATGATAATGAAATATTTAAATTATTTGAAGAAAATAATGTTTTTAAAACAGATATATATAGAATATGTAAAGGTATTAGTGATGATTTAGATGATTTAACTGTTAATATGTTATTAAAAAGAATTGTTAATGATTTTAATTTTTATGAAAAATTTATTTTAGTCGGAGACGTTGATGCGGCGATTAAAAGAATGAATTATTTACTCGATTTATCAAAGTTACAAGAAGATTTAGGTTTTACAATTAAAGATTTTAGTAACTATTTAAGTGAATTAATAGATAATAAAAAGGAAATAAAATATAAAGAAGCTAAAAGTAATAGTGATTCTGTTAAATTAATGAATATTCATAAGTCTAAAGGGTTAGAGTTTCCAATTTGTTATTTTGCAGGATTTCCTAAAAAGTTTAATATAAATGATTTAAAAAATAAATTTATGTTTGATAAAAAATATGGTATTATAACTCCATTTTATAAAGATGGCATCGGAGAAGCTTTTATTAAAACATTAGTTAAAAATGAGTATTATAAAATGGAAGTAGCAGAAAAAATAAGATTATTTTATGTTGCTTTAACACGTGCTAAAGAAAAGATAATAATGGTTATGCCAGCTTTAGAAAATAAAGAAGTATGTAATGAAGTAAGTTTTCTTGAAGGTATGAAATTTAGATCTTTTTATGATTTTTTAAGTGCTTTAGCTGGTAATATTAAAAATTATAAAAAACAAATTAGTATTAATGATTTGAATCTTACTAAAAATTATGAATTTAGTAAAAGTATGGTAAAGAAAAAAGATATTAATAATATTGAAATGAAGTTTATAGATGTAAATGTTAATACTGAAAAAGTAGAAAAAAAACATGCTTCTAAAACTATTAAAAATGTTTTAACTAAAGAAGAAAAAAAGACATTAGAATTTGGTACTCATATACATGAAGTATTAGAACTTACTGATTTTAAAAATGTTGATACTAATAATAAGTACATTGATAAATTATTAAATACTTTTAACTTTAAGGAAGCAACGATTTATCAGGAATTAGAATTTGTATTTTTTAAAGATGATATTAAGTATCATGGTATTATAGATTTAATGCTTGAATATGAAAATGAGATATATGTTGTTGATTATAAACTTAAAAATATTGATGATGAAGAATATATAAAACAATTAAGTGTTTATTATGATTATGTAAAGAGTATAAGTGATAAAAAGGTAAGTTTATATTTATATTCTATTATGGATAATAAAACTAAAGAAATAAAGGTGGGATAATTTTGAAAATTGCAGTAATTGGAGCTGGTGCTTCTGGTTTAATGGCAGCATATCAAATTTCTAAAACTGGAAATGTGGTATGTTTTGATACAAATAGTAATGCTGGAAAAAAATTACTTTTATCTGGAAGTGGAAGATGTAATATTGGAAATATTAATAATGATTTAAATAAATATCATTCTTGTAATAGCGAGTTAATTAGTAAAATAATTAATGAAAAAAATATTTTAATGTATAAAAATGTTTTAGAAAATTTAGGAATAGTTTTTAAAAATAAAAATGGGTATTTGTATCCATTTAGTGAAAAATCTATTAGTGTTTTATCAGTATTGAAAGATGCTTGTATAGATAATAATGTAGAATTTAGATTTAATGAAAAAATAGAAGATATTGTAAAAAGTAATGATAAATTTATTATAAATGATGAAATCTTTGATAAAGTAATTATAGCAACTGGAGGTCAAAGTTATCCTAGAACAGGTAGTGATGGATTTGGCTATAAAATTGCTTCATTATTTGGACATAAAGTTAACTCTTTAAATCCTTCTTTAGTTCCCGTTTTAACTAATTGTGGATATGAAAATGAATGGGCTGGAATAAGAACTGAAGTTGATGTATCATTATTTCAAAATGAAAAGTTTGTAAAAATGGAACATGGAGAAATCCAATTTACTAATTATGGATTAAGTGGTATATGTGTTTTTAATTTAAGTAGAAGTATTAAAGAAGGTTTAAATAAAAATAATGATGAAATAATTAGTATTAATTTTGTACCATGGTGTAGTAATATAAAAGAGTATTTAAATAAATTTGGTGATAAAGAATTATTTAAAATTTGCGATGGATTTTTAGATTATAAAATAACGGGAATTATAATTAAAATTTTAAAATTGACTGGAAGTAGAAAATGGTCTTTATTAAGTGAAAAAGAGAAAGATGAATTTTGTAATTTGTTATGTAATTTTAAAGTTAAAATAATTGATACTAAATCGTTTTTAGATGCACAAGTTACTAGTGGGGGAGTTAGTTTGGAAGAAATAAATTTAGATAATATGGAATCAAAACTTGTTTCTAATCTTTATTTTGTTGGTGAAGTATTGGATTTAGATGGTGATTGTGGAGGATATAATTTAACTATTTCTTTCATTACTGGTTTGTTAGCAGGTGGTTTTAATGATTAGAATAAAAAATATTAGAGTAAAAATTAGTGAAAATATTGATTTGAAACTTGTAGCTTCTAAAAAGTTAAGAGTAAAAAAAGAACAAATAAAAAAAGTTTTAATACATAAAAGATCAATAGATGCTAGAAATAAAAAATTATTTTCATATGTATTTGATTTAGATGTAAGTATATTTGATGAAGACAAATATTTAACTGATGATGTAATTAAAGTTTGTGATGAGGAGTATGTTTTACCTAAACAAGGAAATAATTTAATAGATAAAAAAGTTGTAGTTATAGGTAGTGGGCCAGCAGGATTGTTTGCATCTTTTATGCTTGCAAAATATGGTTATAAACCAATATTATTTGAACGAGGAGAAAAAATAGAAGATAGAATTAAAACTGTTGAAGATTTATGGGAAAATAATAATTTTAACAAAAATAGTAATGTTCAATTTGGAGAAGGGGGAGCTGGAACATTTAGTGATGGAAAATTAAATACTTTAGTTAAAGATAAAGAAAATAGAATGAGGGAAGTTTTTAAAATTTTTGTAGAATGTGGTGCTCCGAAGGAAATAATGTACGATAGTAAGCCTCACATTGGAACTGATGTTTTAAGAAATGTTGTGGTTAATTTGCGAAAAAAAATAATTTCTATGGGAGGAGAAATTCATTATAATTCATTACTTGAAGATATAATAATTAAAGATAATAAATTAGAATCTATAGTTATTAATGGGAAAGTAATCGATACTTCGATTTTAATATTAGCTATTGGACATTCCGCTAGGGATACTTTTAGAATGCTTGATAGTAGAAATGTTAAAATGGAAGCTAAACCTTTTGCTGTTGGAGTTAGAATAATTCATCCTCAAGAGATGATTAATAATAATCAGTATCCAATAAATTATCCATATTTACCTCCGGCTTCTTATAAACTAACCTTTAAGAGTAAAAGTGGTCATGGGGTTTATAGTTTTTGTATGTGTCCAGGTGGATATGTTGTAAATGCTAGGAGTACTTTGAATGGAATTTGTGTAAATGGAATGAGTAATTATAAAAGAGATACAAAGTTTGCTAATAGTGCAATTGTTGTAACAGTTGGGCCAGATCAATATGGAAAAAATGTTTTTGATGGGATTAAATTTCAAGAAGAATTGGAACGTAAAGCTTTTGTTGTGGGAAAGGGTTTTATACCTATTCAAAAGTATGTTGATTATAAAAATAATCAAATATCTAGCAATATAAATATAGATACTTTTAAAGGTAAAACTAGTTATGGGGATATAAATCAGATTTTTCCAAAATATATAAATGATAATTTAAAAGAAGGAATTGATTATTTTAATAATAAAATAAATGGTTTTAATAATGAGATAGCTGTAATTGCTGGAGTTGAAGCGAGAACTAGTAGTCCGGTTAGAATTCTTCGAGATGATTCTTGTGTGTCTAATATTTGTGGAATTTATCCTTGTGGTGAGGGTGCTGGCTATGCTGGGGGTATTACAACAAGTGCAATGGATGGATTAAGAGTATTTGAAAATATTTATAAAAAATATAAGGGAGATAGAAATGAATAAAAAGGTGATATTAAAAGTTTTTGTTTTAATAATAATTATTTCAATTGGAAATGTTAAGGCTTTAGCAAATCCATATAACGAAAAGGGGCCATATGGTGTTAATTGTACATGGTATACTTGGAAGATGGCTAATGAAAAAGCCGGAGTGTCTTTACCAGGATGGGGAAATGCTAATACTTGGTATTCTTCAGCATCAAAAGCTGGTTATTCAGTTGGAAGTGAAGCTAAAAATAATTCGATTATAGTTTGGAATATGACTTCATATGGTCATGTGGCTTATGTTGAAAAAGTAGATGGCAATACTTTATATGTGTGGGATTCAGAAGATAACTGTATTGATGAAGATGATCCTGAATATGTAGAATGCCTTAAAGAAGCTGTGGATGAACAATCGGATAGAGCATGTTTTTTAAAGGGAAAACCAGCAGCTTGTAAATATGATGTTAATGAGTATGAAGTAATAGGTTATATATATTTAAGTGAAGCAAGAAAAGAACCTATTAAAGATGTTACGGAGAAAAAAGAAACTAAAAATGTTGTAAAAAGTAATAATAATTATTTAAGTAATATTGTTTTAAGTGATGGTTCTATAGATTTTAATAAAGATATTTTAGAATATAGTATTGAAGTAAAAGAGGATGTAGAAACTATAGATGTTAATGCAACTTTAGAAGATAACCAAGCCACATTATTTGGAAATAGTACTTATCAATTGAATGTTGGCCAAAATGATATAAAAATAGTTGTTACTGCAGAAGATAATACTAAAAAAGAATATGTTTTACATGTATTAAGAAAAAGTGAAGATAAAGAAAAAGCTGAAGTTGTGGATGAAAATAAAGATGTAAAAGAAGAAGATAATAAAAAAGTTGGAGAGAAGAAAAATTATAATTTAGGTATTGTGTTAGGTATAGTAGTAATTTTTGTAGTTTTAGGTATTGTTTTAATAATAAATATTTTAAAAAGAAGAAAATAAAAAAATTATTGATATTTAATGATTTGTTGTGATATAATCTATAAGAAAGAAGTGAGGTGCAGTAATGAAAACATATAAAAAGAATTTACCTGAAGGTGTAAAAAAACAATTTGCTTTATATAAAGGTGTAAAGGTAAGATTAGTAAACAAAAATACTAAAAAGAAAAGTAAATAATAAATTTTTCGACACAGTTTGACATGAGGGATGAAAATCCTTCTTTTTTTGACAAAACCTCCTATGTACTTTTAGAAATCCATGTGTTAGATTATTTGCCAAGGAGATGAAATTTATGAAAAAAATATTGTTATTTTTGATAGTTTTACTTATTGGTAAAATGAATGTTTTAGGTTTAGAAATGGAAGTAAAAAGAAAGGAGGATGTAATATATTATACTTATGAAGAAAGAAAACTTGGAACACGACAGGTATTTAAACTTACTTTTGATGAATGTAGTGAATTTGATTCTTGGCTTATAGCAAATCTTGCTCACATAGGAAGTTTTTCAAATGAATTTGAAAGAAATGTTATTCAAAAAATGATTCTTGAATATGCAAACAAAGATTATAAAGTTAGTTTGTTAGATAATAATGGAAATTATATTGATACTTTAGAAAGTGAAAAAAGAATATTAGAAAAAATAAAAGTTTATGATAAAATTCCAGATATTAATGGAAATTATTATGAGGTAAATTTAAATGATAAATTACATGTAGATATAAGTAATTATAATAGTAATTATTTTATAAAAGATTATATAATGGATGGATTGGGAAAAGAGATGATTCTTGCAAATTTTAATAAAACAGGATTACAAAAATTAGAATTTAAAGTTTCTTGTTTTAGAGATGGAAGTGATGTAATTTCTGATGGAGTTAGATATAAACCATTTTCAATTTATGTTAATGTTTTAGGATATAAAGTTGATTTTGTTCTTCCTTTAAACGGAGATTTTACTTTTCTTGTTTATGATTTAGATAATAATTATATTAAAAATATTAATATTAATGAAAATAAAAATACCTTTTATTATAGGCTAGATGAAAAGTTTGTTTTAAAAGATAAAGGCGGTTCTATATACGAAAATGTAGATGATATTTATTTATTAGGTTGCGATGAGAAATTTATAATAAATGCAAATTTAAGAAGATTTAAAGTAAATGTAAAATCTTTTTTAAGTGATATATTTTTAGAAGACTTGTTAGAAGTAGATAATGATTTTAAAGTATTAGATAATAATTATTTAGAAGTTACAAATTGTAAAGGTAATTGTGAATTAGAGCTCTTTTATGGTGATTATATTTTTGTTGATAATAAGACTGATAATAAATTTTTTTATAATGTTTGGGAAGATACGGAAGTTATGTTATTTAGATATTATATTTCAGGAATAGTAAGTAATGAAAATATAAGTAAAATAATGATAAATAAAAATATAGTTGAATATGAAAAATTTGGCAATATTTATTTTATTTTAAATTATGAAATAAATACTTTAGAGGTTGTAGTTGATAATAAAGTTTATAAATTAGATTTATTTGATTTTGATAACTATTTTATTATAAATAATATCGGGGTGTTTTATAATTTTAATCTTGAAAAGAAAGATGAGGTTATTAATAATGATGATGATAAAAATAATAATGAAGATTTAGATAACTCATCAAAAGATAATATGAATGAAAATATTGAATATAATGAAGATAAAAATGATATGGAGAATAATGAAGATAAAAATGATACTAATTCAAAAGATGTAATAACTATTTTAGTACCTAATACTAATATGAAATTTAATAAAAATATTTTTATTTTAAAGAAAAGATATGATGAATAAATGAAAAAGATATTTGTAATAGTTATATTTTTATTATTAAGTGGATGCGGTAAAAATGATGAAATTACTAGTGTTAGTGATGGGGTAAATAGTGATTATTATGGTTATTTAATTATTCCAAGTATAAGTATGAATTTAGGTTTTTATTATTATGATGATGATAAAAATAATGTGAATCAAAATGTAACATTAATTAAATCTAATATTGAAAATACTTATATTTTAGCTGCTCATTCTGGACATGGGTACTTGGCTTATTTTAATGATTTACGATATTTAAAAGTTGATGATGAAATAATTCTTAAATTTAAAAATCAAGAAAATCATTATAGAATAAAAAGAATAAGAAATGAAATTAAAGATGGAAGTATAAATATATTAAATGAAAAAAATCAAGTAATTCTTACAACTTGTAATCAAGTAAAAAAAGGATATCAATTAATTATTGAAGCAAGTTTGGTAAAATAGATTAAATTAGCTAGGAATTTAGAAAAAATTTTGTTATAATTATCTTTAAAGGAGATGCAGTTATGGCAAAATCTAGAAGTGAACTTAGGAATATTGTTATGGTTATTTTATATCAAATTGATATATATGAAAGTAGAGAGGTCCCGTTTAGTGTGGATGAAGTTATAAAAGAAAATTTAAGTGTAGATAATGACTTTGTTAGAAGCATTGTATATGGTGTTACTACATATAAAGATGAGTTAGATGAAATTGCAAATAAGTATATTGAAGGATGGACAATAGATAGAATTGATAAAACTGGTGCAGCAATTCTTCGAATGGGTTTGTATGAACTTAAATTTACAGATACTCCGGAAATAGTTGTAATTAATGAAGCTATAGAACTTGCAAAGAAATATTGTGATGATGCTGTTAGAAAAATTATTAATGCCGTTTTAGATAGATATATTAAAGAGTAATATGAAAATATCGAGAATTATTAGAAATGAGTTGCCAAGATATGATAGAAAATTTATAAATATTAATGGTAAGGATTATTTTTGTAAATATGCACTTGAGCCTGGGGATCAAATATTTGCCAATAATTTAGCATCAAAAATGAACATTATGTGTGCAAAAGACTATATTGTTAAAGTTAATCATGATTATTATTATTTAAGTTATAGTTTTAATAATGATGGTATTTTTAAAGATGGAAATGATTTAAGGATAAAGTCAAATGGTTTATATGATATATGGATGTTTTTTGAAAAGAATTATCCGAATGATAGTAAAAAACTTACTTATCAATTAATTAGAGTTTATCTATTTGATATTTTTATGATGAATAGCGATCGTAATTTAGGAAATTTAGGTATATTAAATCGTAATGGTGTAGTTGATTTATGTATTTTAGATAACGAATATGTTTTTAGTGATTTCGGAGCTAATTTGTTGCCAAAATTATATTTTAATGATAGGTTAAAAAGCTATAAGTGTGCAGATAATTTGGATAATAGATTACCAATGTGCGTACTTAATAATATAGAATCTTTAGAGTATTTTCTTGCAACTTCAGATGAAGTATTTTATGATGTAGTTTTAGAATTTTATAATACTCTAACTCCGGATTTAATTACTTTAGAAATGAAAAAACTTAATAAAATGGGCTTTACTTTAGATAATCAAGGACATTCTTTGATGCTTTATAAAGAGTATTATGAATTAATTGGAAATTTACTTTTAGAAAGGGGTATTTTACATGGACAAGGAATATCTAAAAATTAGTGATTTAAATAATTATATAAAAAGAAAATTAGATGATGATTTGTTTTTAAATAAGGTTTATTTAAAAGGAGAAATTAGTAATTTTAAAAATCATACAAGAGGACATCTTTATTTTACTTTAAAAGATGATTCTTCAAGAATTAGTGCAGTTATGTTTCAAAGTAGTGCTGTTAAATTATCTTTTGTTCCTGAAGATGGAATGAATGTATTGGTGGAAGGAAGAATTAGTGCATATCCTTCGCAAGGATCTTATCAAATTTATATTGAAAAAATGGAACCTGATGGTCTTGGGACTTTATATATCGAATATGAAAAATTAAAGAAAAAACTTGCTGGTGAAGGATTATTTAATAATGAACATAAAAAGATGATTCCAAGATTTCCTGAAAAAATCGGAGTAATTACGGCATCAACTGGTGCTGCGGTGCGTGATATCATGAGTACAATTAGAAGAAGATATCCAATATGTGAAGCAATATTATTTCCGTGTCTTGTTCAAGGAAAAGATGCTGCCCCGGATATTGTAAGACAAATTAAAAGAGCTGATATGTATGGAGTGGACACGATTATTGTTGGTCGTGGTGGTGGATCAATTGAGGATTTGTGGGCTTTTAATGAAGAGGTTGTTGCTCATGCAATTTATGAATGTAAGACACCAATTATAAGTGCAGTTGGCCATGAAATAGACTGGACAATTGCCGATTTTGTGGCAGATTTAAGGGCACCGACTCCGACTGGAGCTGCTGAAATGGCTGTTCCAACAGTATTAGATATCAATACTCTTTTAAATAATTACAAAATTCGTCTTAATAAAAATATTAAAAATATGATTAATACTAAATTTATTAAATGGAGAAGCTTAAAAAATAGTTTTGTTTTAAAAAATCCCATGAGTATGTATGAAATAAAAGAACAAAAACTTGATACATTACTTGATAATTTAAACAAAGATATAAAAGTAATATTACAAAGTAATGAGATTAAGTTAAATAAGATAAAGATGTCTTATGTTATGCAAAATCCCATGAGTTTAATTGATAAGAAGAAAAATGAATATAATTTATTACTTAATACATTAAAACTTGTTAATCCACTTGGTATTTTAGAAAAAGGTTATTCTTTGGCAACTATTAATGATAAGGTGATTAAATCAAGTAATGATGTTAATGTTGATGATATTATTAATATTAAACTACATGAAGGTAATATTAAAGCAAAAGTTGTAGAAAAATAGTTTTGTCAGACCATTTTCCCAAGTGAGAAAAACGCAGGGATTGTGTATGATGTTATTTTAGAGGCAGAAAAGTCTACTTGAATAACTAATTATGATAAAAATTATAATATGAAACTTTATCATAAAAATTATGAGTTAATTGGGGATTTATTAAAAGCTATGAATCTTATAAAAAGGAAGAAAGATAAAAAATGAATGATTTAAAATTAATTGAACCAAATGTTAATGATAAAAAAAGTGCTTTAGCAATGCTTGAAGAAATTAAAGTTGCAGATGCAGGAGTGCCTTGGCAATATTCAGGACTTGCTAATTTAGAAGAAGCAACATCTTTTGAAGATTGGGTTAAAGAAAAAGATGATGAAAGTAAAGGGGTAAATTTAAAAGATGGCTATGTTGCTTGTACGACATTACTTTTGAAAAGAGAAAGCGATGGAAAAATATGTGGCTCTATAAGTATTAGACATGAACTAAATGATTTTTTATTTAATTTTGGAGGTCATATTGGATATTCAATTACTCCGAGTGAACGCGGTAAAGGCTATGGTAAATTTCAGCTAAAAAAGGCATTAGAAATTGCTAAAAATTTAGGAATTGAAAAATGCTTGATAACTGCAGATGAAGAAAATATTGCAAGTAATAAAACAATTATTTCAGAAGGTGGAGTTTTGGAAAATACTGTAATGTGGAATAATGATCCTTTAAATAGGTATTGGATAAATTTAAAATAGTTGGTATAATTAGTAAGAAAGGAAATATTATGGAAGAAAATAAAAATTTTGAGGAATCTTTACAAGAATTAGAAACTATTGTAAAAGAATTAGAAAGCGGAAATGTTAATTTAGATGATGCAATAAATAAATATACACAAGCTATGAAGTTAGCTAAGTATTGTGGAGAAAAATTAAATGATGCTACGAAAAGCGTTAATAAAATATTAACTGAAGATAATGAATTGAAAGAATTTAAAACAGAATAGGTGAGGTTATGGAAGTAAAAGATATAACAAATAGAGATGTAGATTTTGCTAAATGGTATACAGATGTATGTAGAAAAGCCGATTTAGTTGATTATTCAAGTGTAAAGGGAAGTATGATTATTCGTCCACTTGGGTATGCGATTTGGGAAGAAATACAAAAAAATATGGACAGAATGTTTAAAGAAACAGGGCATGAAAATGTTCAAATGCCAATGTTTATTCCTGAATCATTACTTAATGTAGAAAAGGAACATGTTAAAGGATTTGCTCCGGAAGTTGCTTGGGTTACATATGGTGGACAAGAAAAATTAGAAGAAAGAATGTGTGTAAGACCAACAAGTGAAGTTTTATTTTGTGATCATTATAAAAAAATTATCAATACTTATAGAGATTTACCGATTCTTTATAATCAATGGTGTACGATAGTTAGATGGGAAAAAACAACAAGACCTTTTCTTCGAAGTCGTGAAATATTGTGGCAAGAAGGACATACAATGCACAGAACTGCTGAAGAAGCTAGAGAAGAAACAATAAGAATGTTTAATGTTTATAAAACATTTCAAGAAGATTATTTGGCTTTGCCTGTAATCACTGGAAGAAAAACTGAAAAAGAAAAATTTGCTGGAGCAGAAGAAACATATACTTTAGAAGCTATGATGTATAATGGATATGCTCTTCAAAATGGCACAAGTCATTATTTTGGTAATCATTTTGCTAAAGCTTTTGGTATTAAATTTACTGATAGTGATAATACTTTAAAAACTCCATATCAAACCAGCTGGGGAACATCAACACGTATGATCGGAGCTATAATTATGACTCATGGGGATGATCATGGATTAGTTTTACCTCCGATGATTGCACCATTTAAAGTTATAATTATACCTATCGGAGATGTATCTGAAAAACTTGATGAATTAAAAAATAGTTTGAAAGAAAATGCTATAACATTTAAAGTAGATGAAACAAATAAAACGCCAGGTTTTAAATTTGCTGAAGCTGAAGTAAAGGGATATCCGATTAGAATTGAACTTGGTAAAAGAGATTTAGAAAATAATCATGTTACTTTAGTAAGAAGGGATACTTTAGAAAAAATAGTAGTACCTTTTGATGAAATAGTTCTTAAAGTTAAAGAATTACTTGTGACAATTCAAAAAGATATGTTCAGTCGTGCTAAACAAAGACGTGATAGTATGATATATGATGCTAAAAACTATAATGAATTAAAAACGTTAGCTACAACTAAAGATGGTGGATTTATCAAGATTAATTGGTGTGGTAATGAGTCTTGTGAAAATAAAATTAAAGATGACTTTGGAATTAAATCTAGATGTTTAATAGAAGACGAAAAGGTTACAGGACCTTGTACTGTTTGTGGTAATGATGCTGTAACTAGACTTTATATAGGTAGACAATATTAAAATTGAGTAAAGCTTTAGGTTTTACTCTTTATTGTTTTTACTTATTGTTATGTTTATATCATTTTTTTTACATAATTCTAAAAAATCTTTAAAATAAAAATTAGTTTTACCTGATTCATTAGCTTTAACCCATTCATTGGTTTTATTTATGTCTTTTCCAAAGTCTTTTTGAGTTTTGTTTGTCCATTCTCTAATAATTTTAATTATGTCTTTTGGTTCATATTTATTAGCATTTATTTTCATATCTTTACCTCATTAAAAATTATTATATATGAAGACTGCTTGTTAAATATCGTAATAGGTATTGACAATACCTGTCTATTTTTTATAAAATATTAGTATAAGGTATTAATAGTACCTGTGTTGAGGTAAAGATATGAAAAAGAAATATTTATTTTTAGGCGGTTTATTGGGAATAATTTGTATTTTCTTGTTTTGTTTTTTTGTAAAAAATGAAAATACTTATGAAACTTTTAATAAATATGCGAAAAAGGATAATTTAAATAATGGTATGTTATCCATAATGTTAGAAACAGAGGCAAAGTCTGGAATCTATGAAATGTCAAAAGAAAGTACATGGCCAACTAAAGGTTATAAATTTAATGCAGAATTATCTAAATGTGATAATGGCGGAGAATTATCGTGGGATAATGATAAAAAAGTAGTACTAATGTCTGCTGATAGCATAAATAAATGTTATGTTTATTTTGATTTAAATTCACAGACACTAGTTGAATATGTAATGGCACAATATACTGGAGTGCAAGGAGAAAAAGCCATGTATTATCATGATTCAACACTCGCAAATGGAGCAAGTGATAACTCATATAGATATGCAGGGGCAGATTATGTTTTAACTGATAAGGCTAAAAATGCAGGTTATGCAAGCATTTTATCAGGGATTCGAGATAATTATCAAACTAATTTAATTGGTATTTATAAAGATGATGAAGAATATGATTACATTTCATATGATACATCTGCTAGTACAAATGGATATAAAGTTAAATATAACGATAATGCAGATTATATGACTTATTATAATGCTTTTAAAAAAGCATATAATGATGGTTATATAGAGTATAATGTAAAAAACTACGTATGTTATGGAACAGATGCAGTTCCATGTCCAACAAATAATTTATATCGAATAATAGGTGTGTTTGAAGATAATTATCATGGAGTAACTGGTGAAAAATTAGTTAAATTGATTAAATTTGAATTTGCCTCATCTACAGAATTGGGAACAGAAGCTGCGGTAACTACTGGTCCTGGATCATATGATAGTTCATTAATGGATACTTATAAAGGGACTTTGACAACAACTGATCCATTTTATTGGAGTAAAAATTATAATATTTGGAACGATTCAATTTTAAATACTACGGCTCTTAATGTAAATTTTATTAATTATTTAAATAATATTAATTCTAAATGGGTAGATAGTATAGAAACTGTAAAATGGCAGATTGCTGGCAATGAATATATTGCAAATTCCGTACCTAAAAAAGCTTATGAAGATGAAGTAGTTAGTCCGAATATAGATGATTTAAAATCTTTTGATGAATCATATGAAAGTCCAATTAGTGCTAGAGTTGGACTTATGTATGCAAGTGATTATGGTTTTTCGGTTGCACCGAGTGAATGGATTTATACAATAGAAAATAATGATTCATCTATTCGCGAAAATTGGTTATTTATGGGAAACTATGAATGGACAATTACTCGATATGTATCTTATACAGGATCTGATTCTTATTTTATAAACGAGCAAGGCAAACTTGATACTTCAAATTCTTATTCAAGTGGTATGGTAAATGTAAGACCTGCATTCTTTCTTAAATCATCTGTTGCTTATGAATCAGGAACTGGAACAATGGAAGATCCAATTAGAGTTGAATAAGCCTTAACAAAATGTAAAAAATTTGATATAATATATAGTGTTTGGAAGTGATAAAATGAATAAAAAAAACATTATAATTTGTGCAGTTATTGGGATTTTACTTTTAGTTATCGGTGTATTAGTTGGGATTATTTATTCTAATAAAGAAGAAATTTTTAAGCATGAGAAAACTGAACAACCAAGTGAAAAAATTAATGTAGATAATAATAGTGATGAAAAAAACATAGTGGAAGAGAAGAAAGATAATAGTAAAAATGATGATAAGCCACTAGAAAAAGAAGAAGTAAAAAATACGAATGAAAATAAGAGTGAAAATAATGTAAAGAATGATAATAATACAGTAAAGTATAGTAATAATGATAATTTAGTTATAAATGAATTAAATAGTACACTTGAAAGTATTAATGAAGCAAAAAGTGATAAAGATTTTAGTGAAAAAGCTAAAGCAACTTTTATTAGTATTGTAGATTTCTTATTTTATGATGGAACTATAAATGGGGTTACTTTTAATGATTTAACAACATCTGGGAAAGAAAAGGTTTTAGAACTTGCAAATAAAATAGACACAAAGCTAGAAGAAAAATCACCAGGATATAAAGATAAAATTAGTAGTGGTACCAATAAAGCTTTTAATAAAGCAAGTGAAGTTATAAAAAAAGGAGCAAAAAATATTAATGATTTTGCCAAAGAAGCACTTGGCAATGACAATTATAATTCTATAATAGATGCTAAAGATGAATTAGTTAAATATAGTAAAAATGCTTTTTCTTTTGTTGGTGGTGTTGGTAGTAAGCTATATACTAATACAAAAGATAAACTAAATGAATGGTATCAAAATTTTAAAAATAATTAGGGACTTGTAAGTCTCTTTTGTTTTGTGGTATAATTTTAGAAGAGTACGGAGGTAATACTTATGGAAGAAGATATTTTAAAAGAAATTGAAGATGTGGAGGAAAAAAAAACAACAAATGAGATTGTGGAAATAGATGAAAATGACGAAATTTCTAATACACAATATGATTTACAAGAAATAGAAGATGAAACTAAAAAACAAAATAAGAAAAAGCCTAGTAAATGGAGTGGATTAAATAAAAAGACAAAAATAATAATTATTAGTAGTATTGTTTTAGTTCTTTTAATAATAGTTATATTATTATATTTTTTAGTATTTAATAAAAAAGATGATTACAATAAAAAGCCTGATGAACCATTAGTAGTTGTTGAAAAAGATAATTACAGATATGAAGATGGATTATTAGTATTCATTGATAAAAATAAAGACGAATTAGGTAGCTATGAATGTAAAAATAAAAATGAAAATTTATGTTATGTAGCATATTTTAGTAATGAAGATGATTTTGATACTTTTAAAAAGGTTTATGAAAATGGTCTTCCAGTAGATATTAGAAGTGATATTATTAATGATAGATATGTATTTGTTTATGATGATGAGAAAAAAGAAGATGGAAATGTAATACTATATGATATTGATAAAAAGAAGGATCTTGATACTTATTCATTAGTTAAAGAAGTAAAAGATAATAAAGTAATTGTTAAAAAGAATAATAAATATGGAGTGCTAGATTTAAGTAATGATACTTTAAATGCTGATACAAAAATTAAATATGATTATTTAGGATATATTTCTGATACTAATTATTTAGTTACTGCAACAAATGGTAATTACAGTTTAGTTGATTTTGATTATAAAGAAGTAAGTAAGTCTGTACCTGGCCGAATTATGAATTTTGATGGTAATAATATTAGTGTTAAGGTAAATAATTCTTATTATGTTTATGGATATGACGGAAAAAGTGTAATAGATGTAGCTTATGATTATATAAGATTTGTTAATAATTATGTTATAGCATTAGATGGTAAAAAGATTTTTGTTTATGATAAAGATGGTAATCCAATGAATAAAGATGGTATTAAAATTAATACTACAGATTATAATACCAAATTAATATTTAGTGATACACTTCGCCAAACTGGAAAAGAAGAAGCATTTAGTGTTACTGTTACAGGAAGTACCATGCGTATTGAATTCGGAGAAGAATATGCAAAAATTAATTTAAATGAAGGATTGTTTAATAAAAATATGCCTTATATTAGTTATTTTGGAGGTAAATTATATTTTTATAGTGATGAAGAGAAAACAGATTTATTAGGATCTTATGTATGTAGTTATGCCAATGGGGTTGATGCTTCAACAAAAGATTTACAAAATTGTTTTTTAGCAAAAGAAAGTAATATTTTAAATCCTGATAATGGTGATAAAGTTGGTCATTTACCTATTTATAATAAAAGATTTGTATTTATTGCTGATACGAAGACTCCGAATACTAATGATAACATTATTTTATGGGATTTAAAAAACAATAAAAAGTTAGCTACATATAAAAGTGTAGATTTAGGTTTTCATAATGATAAAGAAGTAATAAATTTTGTTGATACTGCGGGGACTTTGGTTGTTGCATTAAATACTAGTAATTCTTATGGGGTTGTAAATATTCAATCTAGTAAAGTAAGCGGATTAATTCCATTTAAAGATAAAGATAATGAGAAAGTAACTAATGTTTCAATTAAGCAATTAGGGGATAATTTCTTGATTAAAAGAAGTGATGGAACATATCATTTATTTGATAAAAATGGTGATGAATTAGCAAATAAAGTATCTACGATTTATGAAATTGTAGAATATAAATATAATCATTTAATGGTTAAGAATAATGATTTATATTTAATATATGATTTAAATGGTAAAATTGTAAGTAATGAATTTAAGTATATTTCTTTAGAAAATAAGTATTATGTTACATTAGATAAAAATAATTTGTTGGGGGTTTATAAGTATAGTGATAAAAATAATTTATTAAGTAAAGAAATAGAAATAACAGATATTGATAAAGATTTAAATTACAAATTAATCGGAGATATATTAGAAATTACATATACATCACATGGAATATTAGATACTATTTCAGTTAGTATTGGATAGGTGTAATATGAAGGATAAAAAGACTTTAATTACAATTATTGTTTTATTAGTTATTTTGTTACCAATGGGGGTTATTGGTACAATAAAGAACTTTAGTGTTCCTAATAAAGATGAAGTAGTTGATGATAATCCAAATAAAAATTTTATATATAAAAATAAATTGTATTTCTATTTAGATGGCAAATTGTTATCAACTTATAATTGTAGTAATTGTGATATTGCTAATGTAGAAATAGATGATGATGTGTATAAAACAAATTATTATAAGAATGGAAATAGTATTGTTTATACAGTTATAAATAATTATTATGGTATATTTAAAGAAAATAATGAAATAAAGTTATATAATTTAGTGTCTAAAAGTGTAATAGATTCTTATGAAAAAATTAAATATTATAAAACTTTATCTTCTAGTAAATATTTGATTACTAAAAAAAGTTCTGGTTATGGAGTTATATTTTTAGATTTATCAAATAAACCTATTGCAAATGAGTATGATTATATTTCTGTGGCTTCTCATTTAGTTGATGGCATTTTAGATACTTCAAAATTTATTGCTAAAAAGAATAATAATTGGTATATATTAAATAGTGATGGATCTTTGTTTATAGAACCTGTGGGTGAAGAGATAGTAGATTTTAATGATAATTATGTAATTACTTATAATAATGGATATCATATTTATGATAAGAATAAAGTAGAATATTTAAGTAATTTTCCTAAAACTAAAGTTTATGCAATTGATAAATATGTAATGGTTTTAAATAATAATCAATTATTTGTATATGAAAATTGTGGCGGAAACATTTTGAAATATTTAGAATTACCTAGTTATACTGATATTTATTTTAGTGTAAATAAGGGAAAAATTGAAATAAATGCAGATGGAAATTTACTAGAAACACTTGAACTATAGCTAATTATTTGTTAAAATAGATTTGTATTTCGATGATTTTTGAGGAGTAATGTATACGGATTTTAAAGAGAGTTAGTGGTGGGTGGAAGCTAATAATGAAGATACATGAAGGTTGCTTAATGAGAAATAATGCAGTGATGCTATAAAATCAAATAAGTAAAATAGAGGATGGTACCGTCTTTTAAAAAGACTCCTTGGTATCATTCTTTTTATTTTTTGGAAGTGATGATTATGATTAGTTTTAAATATGAAAATAATGGACTTGATGATACTCAATTAAATGAGTTAAATGAATTTTTAAATGCTAATATAAAAAGCATTACCGATTTTTTTGAATTTAATAAGAATCTTATAATTACAATAAAGATTTTTGATAGTAAAAAGAGTTTAGATAATTATGTGGTTAACAACTTCTCTTTTAAGTTAGATGATTATGCAGTTGGTTTAATAAATAGTGAGAATGATACTATACTTTGTTGTAGTTATAATGATTATGATATTACAGCTCATAAAAATGAAAGCTTTATTGATTACAAAAAAATGATATTACATGAATGTGTACATATTTTACATACTTATTATATGGCTAAGGATAATTCGTATTTTTATAAATATTTGTGGGAAGGCGTTGCAAGTTATTTAACTAATCAATATGAAGAATGTAATATTGAAAATATTAAAGTTGAGGATGTTTTAAATGAAAAGGTATCGTATCGAGTCTACTTTTCTATTATAAAAAGAATTATAGAAACATATGGTTTAGAAAAATTAAAAGAAATTTTAAAATTTGATAAAGATAGTATAGATATACTTAAAGAAATTATTTAAAAAAGGATGTGGAAGAAATGTTAGAAAAAAAATATGATCATTTAAAAGTTGAAGAAGGAAAGTATAAGAATTGGGTAAGCCATGGATATTTTGAAGAAAAAGAAGGATTGCCACCTTATGCAATAGTAATTCCACCACCAAATGTAACAGGTAAACTACATTTAGGACATGCTTGGGATACTACACTTCAAGACATAATAATTAGATTTAAGAAAATGCAAGGATTTAATGCTGTATGGGTTCCAGGAATGGATCATGCTGGTATTGCAACACAAGCTAAAGTTGATGCAAAATTAAGAGATATGGGGATTAATCCTCGTGGTATTACGCGTGAAGAATGGCTTAAATATGCTTGGGATTGGAAAAATGAATATGCCAAAAATATTCATGAACAATGGGCTAAATTAGGACTTTCTTTGTGTTATTCTAAAGAACGTTTTACTTTAGATGAAGGATTAAATAGAGCTGTTAATCATGTATTTAAGACTCTATATGATGAAGGATTAATTTATCGTGGGGAAAGAATTATAAATTGGGATCCTCAAGCGATGACCGCTTTATCTAATGAAGAAGTTATTTATAAAGAAGTAAAAGGTGCTTTTTATCATATTAAATATTTTATTGAGGGAACTTATAAGTATTTAGAAGTTGCTACGACTAGGCCTGAAACATTATTTGGTGATACAGCAGTTGCAGTTAATCCAAATGATGCAAGATATAAAGATTTGATTGGTAAAAATGTTATATTACCACTTGTTAATAAGCTTATACCAATTATCGGAGATGAACATGCTGATCCAGAATTTGGAACAGGTATTGTAAAGATTACTCCTGCTCATGATCCAAATGACTTTGAAGTCGGTAATCGTCATAACCTAGAGAGAATTGTATGTATTAATCCTGATGGTACTATGAATGAAAATGCTTTAGAGTTTAAGGGGTTAGATAGATTTGAAGCTCGTGAAAAATTAATTGATGCTTTAAAGGAAAAAGATTTACTTATCAGTATTGAAGAAATAACTCACAATGTAGGTCATAGTGAACGAAGTGGTGTTATGATTGAACCATATTTATCTAAACAATGGTTTGTTAAAATGAGACCATTAGCTGATAGAGTATTAGAAAATCAAAAAAATAAAGATACAAAAGTAAATTTTGTACCTACGAGATATGAAAAAATAATGAATCATTGGATGGAGATTACATATGATTGGTGTATTTCTCGTCAACTTTGGTGGGGACATAGAATTCCAGCTTGGTATAAAGGTGAAGAAGTTTATGTTGGTGAAGATGCTCCGGATGGTGATGGCTGGATTCAAGATACTGATGTTTTGGATACTTGGTTCTCAAGTGCTTTGTGGCCATTTTCCACTTTAGGCTGGCCGGATGAAACTGAAGATTTTAAAAAGTTTTATCCAAATAATGTATTGGTAACAGGTTATGATATTATTCCATTCTGGGTTAATCGTATGACATTCCAAGGTCTTCATTTTACTGGACAAAGACCGTTTAAAGATTGTTTAATTCATGGTCTTATCAGAGATAAAGAAGGAAGAAAGATGAGTAAATCTTTAGGTAATGGTGTAGATCCAATGGATGTTATTGATACATATGGAGCAGATGCTTTAAGATTTTTCTTAACCACAAGTGCTTCAGCAGGTACTGACCTTAGATATGATGAAGAAAAAGTTAAGTCAACATGGAATTTCATTAATAAATTATGGAACGCATCAAGATTTGTTTTGATGAATATCGAAGACTTAACTGAACTTGAGTTTAATGATTTGAAAACTGAAGATAAGTGGATACTTACAAAATTAAATAATACAATTAAAAGTGTAACAAAAAATATGGAACACTATGAATTTAATAATGTAGGTAGTGAAATATATAGCTTTGTATGGAATGATTTTTGTGATAATTATATCGAATTTGCTAAATTTAGTATAGAAAGTAATACTACAAAATCAGTATTATATAAGGTATTGTCTAGTATATTAAAAATGTTACATCCATTTATGCCTTATGTAACTGATGAGTTATATAGTAATTTACCAATTCATGAAGAAAATATTATATTATCAAAATATCCTGAGTATAATAAAGAAGAAGTATTTACAAAAGAATGTGAAGAATTTGATAATATTATTGAATTTATAAAGGTATTTAGAAATGTAAAACTTGAAAATAAAATTGGTAAGGAATTTGGTATTAAAATAAATAGTGATGATGACTATAATTTAATATTTAAATTACTTCGTATAAATCTAGATGAACATAATAAAATAGATGGTACAAAATATAGTTGTATTTATAAAAATTATAATGTTGATATATATTATGAAAAAGAAATTACTGAAGAAGACATTATGTTAAAAAATAAACAAATTAGTGATTTAGAAGCATCAATCGCAAGAAGAAAGAATCTTTTAAGTAATGAAAATTATTTAAATAAAGCTCCGAAGGAACTTGTAGAAAAAGAAAAAAATACTTTAAAAGATGAAGAAGAAAAGTTAGAAAAATTAAAAAATGAAAATTAAAAGAATTGTTTTATAAATTTAATAGAGGATTGTAAGATTGCAAAATACAGTCCTTTTAATTTTGGTTAATTGACAATTGGCATTGATTATGCTAGAATTTAGCCTTGTAGGGGGAAATATGAATAAAAGTGAGTTGTATGAATATTTTATAAAAATTATTTCTGAAAAAGATTCAGTTGATATTGAAAATTATAAAAATAATATAAATATTGTTATTAATAAATTGCTTGATCGAATTGCCATCATAATAGTATTAAGTATCATATTGATACTTATATTAAAAATTAATACCCAATCTAACTTGATTGGGTAAGTCCATTTAATAAGGCTAACACCCAACATGGAAAAGCTGAAGTGTTCCTTTTTATTATATGCAAATTTCCTTTGCTAAATACATCATAACATAAATGAAAATCAATGTCAAATCTTGCAATTTACAAAAACTCATTTATAAATAGAGACATTTTACCAGAAATTTGATACAATATTGTACGAGGAAAGATATATGAAGGATTGTTTATTATATAAAATATTAAGACCAATTATTACGTTTGTATTTAAAGTATTTTTAACACCTAAAATAATAGGAACTGAAAATATTCCTGGGAGTGGTAGAGTAATTTTAGCGGGTAATCATACCAGTATTTTTGATGCTCCACTTTTAATTTCATGTACTAAAAGAAATGTCCATTTTTTAGCTAAAAAGGAATTGTGGAAAGGCCCTAAAAAAATTATTTTTGGTAATTTAGGTCTTATTCCAGTTGATAGAAAAACTAGAGATGGTAATGCTTTAATAGTAGCAGAAAGATATTTAAAAAATGAAAAGTTGATAGGGATTTTTCCAGAGGGAACTACTGAAAAAGAAGGACATATGCTAAAATTTAAAAAAGGTGCTGTTAAAATGGCAGTTGATACAAATAGTCCGATAGTGCCATTTGTAATAACAGGTAAATATAAATTTTTCTCAAAGAGTTTAACAATTAGATTTTTAGAACCTATTAAAGGTAATGAAAATATAAAGGAAGAAACTGAAAGACTTATGAATATAATTAAAAAGGAAAGAGGAGAAGACTAATGAATATATTTTCTTTTTTAAGAAGAAGAAAACCCATTCCTGAACCATGGGCAAAGTATTATACTAAAGAAGAATTAAATATTAAAATACCAGATATAAGTATGTATGATCAAGTAAAGAAAAGTGCTTATCTTTATCCGGAAAATATTGCTTATGAATATATGGGTAAAAAGTGTTTATACAAAGATTTTATTAATGATATTAATAATTGGGCGAAGGTATTTAGAAAGTCTGGAATTAAACATGGTGATATAGTTAGTATAAGCCTACCTAATATTCCAAATGTTTTAGTTGTACTATATGCTTTAAATAAAATTGGTGCAATTGCTAATATGGTACACCCTTTATCTAGTGAAGAAGAAATTTTGTTTAGTTTAAATTCAACGAATAGTAAATATTTGGTTATGCTGAATACATTTTATGAAAAAGTAGAAAATATTATTGATAAATCACCAGTTGATGCAGTGATTTTTGCAAGTGCTTCTGATTATATGCCTTTTATGTTAAAAATTTTTTATAATATTTCACAATTGGGTAAATTTAAAAAATATCCAAAAAAAAGTATGTTTTATAGTTGGAAAAGTTTTTATAAAAAATATTATACTGATGAACATATAAAATTTTCTAAATATGGACGAGATACTCCAGCGGTTATAATTCATAGTGGGGGAACTAGTGGAACTCCGAAAAATGTTGTAATTCAAAATAGAGCCTTTATTTTAGGTGCTTTACAAGAAAAAATACTAATGAAAAATTTACATGCTGGAGATTGTTGTTTAGCAATTATGCCTAATTTTCATGGGTTTGGATTAAGTGTTTTAATGCACACTCCGCTTGCCTTGGGGTGTTATTCAATTTTAATTCCTCAATTTGACTCTAAAAAATTTGATGTAATATTTCATAAGAAGAAACCTTCTTGTGTTTTGGGAGTGCCTACTTTATATGAAGCTTTAATGAGTAATAATAATATTAAAAATTTAGATTTATCAAATTTAAAATATATTGTATCAGGTGGAGATATTTTACCAAAGTCTTTAGAAGATAGAATGAATAAATATTTGAAGGAACATAATTCCCCAGGTAAGATAACACAAGGATATGGCTTGTCAGAAGCTTTGGCAGCAGTTTGTCTTGCATGTGATGATGTCAATAAATCTGGATCAGTTGGAATTCCTTTAGCTGGTAATCAAATAAAGATTATAGATCCTGCGAATCGTATAACTTTGCCATATGGTGAAGTCGGGGAAATATGCGTGCATTCTAAAGCATTTATGCAAGGGTATTTGAATAATGAATCGGAAACAAATACTGCTTTACAAGTTCATAAAGATGGACATGTGTGGCTACATACTGGAGATTTAGGTTATATGGATAGTGATGGCTTTGTTTTTTATAAAGGAAGACTTAAAAGAATGATTATAACTAGTGGATATAATGTTTATCCTTCTCACATTGAGGAAGTTATTGAATCACATCCAGCAGTATTACAATGTAGTGTAGTTGGTGTGCCTCATCCTTATAAACAAGAGGTGCCAAAGGCATTTATTGTATTAAAAGAAGGATATGTTGCTATGTTTGTTAAAGAAGATATTAAATCTTTTTGTAAAAAAAGACTAGCTAAATATATGATTCCTAGTGAATTTGTATTTAGAAAAAGACTTCCTAAAACTAAATTAGGAAAAGTAGATTTTAAATCTTTACAAAAAGATACTAGAGGTGATTATGATGAATAAGATGCCATTTTTATATAGATTTGGTAGAGCTATTCTTGGACCTATATTTAGGTGGTATTACAAACCTACGATTATAGGGAAAGAAAATATACCTAAAGATGGTGCTATATTAATTGTGGGTAACCATAAACATTTATATGATCAATGTTTATCAATTATATCAACGAAAAGATATATTAGATATATGGCTAAAAAAGAGTATTTTGATAATAAAAAAACAAGATGGTTTTTTTCTGCGGTTGGATGTATAAGTGTAGATAGGCAAAATCATGATGGGAAAGCTAAAGAAGAAGCAATTAAAACATTAAAAGAGGGCGGAGCAATTGGTTTGTTTCCAGAGGGAACTAGAAATAAAACAAAAGAATTTTTGCTTCCATTTAAATATGGAACTGTTTCTATGGCTAAAAAAACTGATGCTTATTTGGTACCTTTTGGTATAACTGGTGATTATGTATTTCATAGCAAGAATTTAGTTATAAGATATGGTAAACCATTTAAAGTTACTGATATGGATATGGAATCTGCCAATGAACTTTTGTATAATACAGTTAAATTTTTAATGGAAGAAAATTTAAAGTGAAAATGATTTGGATACTTTATTTAATGATTATTTGTCTATTGAAAAGATAGAAAATATCTAGTAGATACAATATTACATTTTAAGATATATAGGATGATTTATGTAATAAATTACTATAATGCAAAAAAAATGACGGGAGAAAAATAATCCCGTCTTTATTTATACTAGCAAAGATTTACATCATCCTTGCTAATAATAGTATATGTAGTAAAAATAATTTTATACAAAAAAACTACATAATATTATTAATTATGCAGCTTTTTTATTTAAAGTTCTTGCTTCTCTAGCACTAATGATTACTTTTTCTCCATTAATTGTCTTTTTTTGTAAATTTGGTTTTTGTTTCATTTTAGTTGCATTTAAAGCATGTGATCTTCTATTACCAGTTAAAGGTTTTTTAGTAGTTACTTTTGTAGCCATTTTTCTCACTCCTTTTTTTGTTTACCTATTAATTTTAACAATATATTTTATGTTTGTCAAATATTACTTATGTTTTTAGCTTCATATTTGGAAATTTTTTTTCAAAAACACTGTTTTTGTAGTGTTTATCTATAAATTTATCTAGTTTTGATGTGGCTGGTATTTTTTCTTTACGTTCGGAATATCTTTTAGTTATTAATGAAGTAATAGTAATATCGAATATTAAAAATAGTAAAAGTAAAAAGGTTAATATTTTAAGAAATTGGTGGTTATATACTAAATTAAATAATTTTATATAATAAGGATAGCCAAGTTTTATCCATGATAAGGATAGTATGCCCCATAGAAATGAATATAAAAGATTTACTCTGCCATCTAAATTAGCACTCATTTTGCTATAGTCCCAAGAGCAAGTATGAAAAATGTATTCTTGAAATAGTGATGCTATATATTCAAAAACTGTACCAATTATAATTCCACATATAAATATAATTATAAAGTTTTTATCTTTTAATTTAAAAAGTAATAAAGTAAGTAGTATAAGTCCAATTCCATAAATAGGCTTAAATACACTATACCAAAGTCCTTGACGATTTACTATTTTTTTAGTTTTAATTAGTTCCCAGAATGTTTCAAAAATGTATCCAAAGAAACCTCCGATTGCAAATAATAAAATTAAATGAATTAAAATTTTTTCACAAGCTTTCAAAATATCACCTTGATATTAATATGGATAAAAATATAAAAAAAACACTTAAAAATAAAAGTTATCCGTGATATAATTACTTTACAAGGAGTTTAGTATGTATGTACCTTTAAAAGTAACTACGGATTATTCATTATTAAAAAGTTTAATTAAGATTCCAGACTTAATTAATTTTTTGCTTGAGAAAAATATAAAGGTATGTGGGATATGTGATGATAATTTATATGGAGTGTTTGATTTTTATAATGCTTGTAAAAATAATGGAATTAAACCTATAGTGGGTTTATCTATAAAGGTAAATGATTTAGAAATTTATTTATATGCTAAAAATTATTTAGGTTATAAAAACTTGTTAAAGATACATACAATAAAAGAAAAAAGAGATTTATTACTTGAAGATTTAATTAAATACAAGGAAAATATTTTAGTTATTCTTCCATATGAAAGTAGAAGTATTTATAATGAAATAAATAATATTTTTAATGTTTATATGGGATACAAAAGTAATATAGAAAGAATAAATGAATTAAAGGTTACTAGTAAGGTTGTTTTTGTTAATGATATAAGATTTTTGAAAAAAGAAGATATGCCATATATGAAGTATTTGGATCTTTTGAGAAAAGATGAGATAAAAGATTATAGTAATTGTTATTATTTGTGTGATTCTGAATACCTTGGTGTGGTTGATGAATTTATTAATCAAATTGAATTAGAATTTATCTTTAATGAGAAATATATTCCAAAGTATATTGATAATTCGTATGAGTTTTTGAAAAATTTAAGTTTTAAGGGATTAAATAAAAGATTAAATGGTAATGTATCAGATAAATATATTAAAAGATTAGAATATGAATTAGATGTAATTAATAAAATGGGATTTGTAGATTATTTTTTAATAGTTTATGATTATGTTTTATATGCTAAAAAAAATAATATATTAGTGGGTCCAGGAAGAGGTTCAGCAGCAGGATCTTTGGTAAGTTATTCAATTGGTATAACTGATATTGATCCTTTGACGTATGGGCTTATGTTTGAGAGATTTTTAAATCCTGAAAGAGTTACTATGCCAGATATTGATATAGATTTTGATGCCTATAAGAGAGAAGAAGTAATAGAATATGTTAAGCATAAATATGGTGAAAATAGAGTAGCTTTGGGACTTACATTTAATACATTAAAGAGTAAATTAGTTTTAAGAGATATAGGCAAGATATTAAATATAAATAATAATTTACTTGATGGTTTTATAAAAAATATTAATGGTTCTTTAGGTTTAAAAAATAATTTGAATAATGAAGTTTTAAAGAAATATATTAATAATTATAAAGAAATAAAAAAATTGTATGGTATTTGTTTACATCTTGAAAATTTAAAGAAAAATACTTCAGTTCATGCTGCAGGTGTTGTTATTTCTAGCATAGATTTAGATGAAGTTATACCAATTCATATTATGAATGAGACCCTTATTACTGGGTGTACGATGGATTATTTGGAAAATATTGGACTTTTGAAAATGGATTTTTTAGCTGTTAAAAATCTAAGTATGATTGCAAATATTTTAGATGTAATCGGACATGATAAACTTAAAAATATTGATTTAAATGATATGGAAGTTTATAAACTATTTGCAAGTGGGAAGACTGATGGGATTTTTCAATTTGAAACACCATTACTTAAAAGTTTAATTATGAAATTAAAACCTAGTTGTTTTAATGATTTAGTAGCTGGTATTGCACTTGGAAGACCGGGAGCTTTGATGCAGGTAGATCATTATATTTTAAGAAAAAATGGTCAAGAAAAAATAGATTATATTGATAAGAGTTTAGAAAAAATTTTAAAAGATACTTATGGAATAATAATATATCAAGAACAAATAATGGCTATATTAAGAATTGTTGGAGGTTATAGTTTAGCACAAGCTGATATAATAAGAGGGGCTATTTCTAAAAAGAAAGAAAATATTATTCAGGAAGAAAAGGAAAAATTTATAAGGCAAGCTATAAAAAATGGATATAATGAAGATTTAGCAAATAAGATATATGGTTTTATTGTGAAGTTTGCAAATTATGGATTTAATAAATCACATTCTGTTGCGTATGCCTTGGTTGCTTATCAAATGGCTTATTTAAAAGTTAAATATCCCGAGTATTTTATAATAGAAATGATTAATAGTAAAGATGGAAATACTTTAAATAATTCGGTTAATTATCTTAAAAATAAAGGATTTAAAATTATAAAACCCGATATAAATTTAAGTAAAAATAATTATTATGTAAAAGAAAAAACGTTAATTATGCCATTCGGAGAAATAAAAGGTGTTTCAAAAGAATTAGCAGAAAAAATTGTGTTATCAAGAAAAGAAGGATTTTTAGATATATTTGATTTTTTGTATAAAATAAAAGATTTTGTAAATAGTGATATTTTTGAAGTTTTAATAAAAGCTGGAGTATTTGATTCGTTTAATATAAATAGGCATACATTAATAGAAAATATTGATACATTATTAAATTATGTTAATTTATATGATGGAAATAATTCGGTAAAAAAACCTATGTTATTTGAAGTAAATGAATATGATGAAGATACTATAAAAGATATGGAATATGAAGTATATGGAAGATTTATAAGTAATCATCCTTCAAGTAAATATAAAAATTGTTTTAAATTAGAAAATATGGATAAGTATTTATTTAAAAATGTAAAGTGTGTAGTGTTAGTTGAAAGATTACGAAGTATTAAAACAAAAAAGAATGAAGATATGGCTTTTATGAGTGGTAGTGATGAAACTAAAGTAGGTGATTTTACTATTTTTCCTAAAGATTATGAGTTACTTAATGATATTAAAGTACATGATTTAGTAGAAGTAAGTGGTACTGTTTCAAAAAGATTTGACAAAGTAAGTATAATTGTTAATAATATAAAGAAGGTGGGTAAAAATGAATGAAGAATTAAATAGATTTTTTAAGAGTATTTCTTTTAGTGATGATGAGTTTAGAGATTCAATACTTGAAAGAGTAGTATTAAAAAAGAATGAAAATAAATTTTTAGTTTATATAAAAAATAAAGATGTATTACCTGTTGGAAGTGTAAATAGATTGTTTTTATGTGCCATGAATGGTATAAATGGAGAAAAGCTATGTGATGTAAATATAAGTTATGATAATATTAATAATAGTGATGTAATAAGATATATAGATTATTTAATTGATGATATTATTATAAAAAGACCTTCATTAGTAAGTATTAAAAAAAGTAATATTGAAATATTAAATAATACAATTTATTTTCATGTATTAAATGATTTTGAAAAGAGTGATTTATTACATGAGGCGAGTGATATTTTAAAAAATTTAAAAAGATATGGGTTGGGAGAATATAATATTGAAGTAAATATTAGTGAAGATGAAAGAAAAAATATCCAAGAAGAAATAGAGTTAGAAAAACAAAGTGTTTCATCTAAAAAAGAAGAAGAAAGTCCAGTTATCTTGGGGGTACATAAAGATGGAGATGTAATAAAACTTAATAATATACTAGGAGAAGTAAAAAATATTATTGTTGAGGTTTATATTTTTGCTAAAGAAGTATCAGAAAGACAAGGAAAAAAGGGACCAGTTTTTATCATGAATTTAAAGGTTAGTGATAAAACTGATAGTTATTTAATGAAGATTGTAAGATTTAATGAGGAAGAATTTGCACATTTAAATAAAAAGTTAAATATAGGTTCTTGGTATAGGGTTCATGGACATATGGAAATGGATGAATATTTACATCAAATGGTTATTAATGCCAGAAATATAGAGATTATTCCATCTAAAGATGTAAGTACAAAAGATGATTGTGAAGAAAAAAGAGTTGAGTTACATGCTCACACAATGATGAGTATGATGGATGGTGTGGTTCCCACTGCAACCCTTGCTAAATTTGCTGCCAAATTAGGGCATAAAGCTGTTGCTGTAACTGATCATAATTCACTGCAAGCTTATCCGGATATTTTCAATGCTTTACAAAAGATGAATAAAGGAAAAGAAGATAAAGATAAATTTAAAGCTTTGTATGGGGCAGAACTTAATGTTGTAGATGTTGAATCTAATATTGTATTTAAAAATAAAGAGTATCCTTTGTTTGATCAAGAATATGTTGTATATGATACAGAAACTACGGGGTTAAATAGTGGAATTGATCAAATGATAGAAATCGGGGCTGTAAAGGTTAAAAATGATGAGATTATTGATAGATTTGATGAACTTATTGCTTGTCCAACACCATTACCTAAAATTATTACTGAACTAACTAATATTACGGATGAAATGCTAGTTGGTAAAGATAGCGAAGAAAATGTAACAAAAAGATTTTTAGAGTTTTGTGGAGATTTACCTTTGGTTGCTCACAATGCTCAATTTGATATTTCTTTTGTTACTAGTGCCTGTAAAAAATATAATTTAGGTGAATTTAATAATACTGTTGTTGATACAATGGGACTTGCTAGAAATATGTATCCAACATGGAGAAATCATAAGCTTTCTACTTTAGTTAAAAATCTAGAAGTTGAATGGGATGAAGATAAACATCATAGAGCAGATTATGACTGTGAAGGAACAAGTAAATGTTTTTATAAAATGTTGTATGAGTTAAAGCGTCAAAATATTAAAACAACTCTAGATTTAGAAATGCTAGCAGATCAAGAAAATGCTATTAAGTTTGCTAGACCTTTTCATTTAACACTGATTGCTAAAAATCCGGTAGGGTTAAAGAATCTATTTAAAATAATTAGTCTTGCTAACACTAAATATTTATATAAAGGAAAAGATGCTAAAATTCCTCGGACTGATTTAATTAATTTACGTGAGGGTTTAATTGTTGGTAGTGGTTGTGTTAATGGTGAGGTCTTTGATAAGGGTTATGGTTTATCTGATGATGATTTAAAAGATTTAATGAACTTTTATGATTTTATTGAGGTTCAACCGGCATCAGCTTGTTCACATTTAATCGGAGAAGATAAAAAGTTTCATAATATCATGGAATATAATGGATATGTTTCAAGACTTGTAAAAGTTGCAAAGTCAATGGGGAAACTTGTTTGTGCAACAGGGGATGTTCATAATTTAAGACCAGAAGATTTAATATATCGAAAAGTTATTGTTCATCAAAAAACTAATGGAAAAATCCATCCTTTAAATAGGGAAGGTTTGGAATTACCTAATATGTATTTTATGACTACCCAAGAAATGCTTGATGCTTTTTCGTTTTTGGGAGAAGATTTAGCAAAAGAAATAGTAGTTACTAATACAAATAAAGTTGCTGATATGGTTGAACATTTACAAATAATCAGAGATAAATTATATACTCCGGTTTTGGAAAATAGTGCTGAAGTTACAAAAGATATGGTTTATAAAAAGGCTCATGAAATATATGGGGATCCTCTTCCTAAAAATATTGAAGAAAGATTGGAAGCAGAACTTGCTGGTATTATCGGTGGAGGTTATGATGTAATTTATCTAATTGCTGAAAAATTGGTTAAGAAATCAAATGAAGATGGTTACTTTGTTGGTTCTCGTGGTTCAGTTGGTTCAAGTTTAGTTGCTACGATGATGGGAATTACTGAAGTTAATGGCCTTCCTCCGCATTATGTTTGTCCAAAATGTAAGAAATCTTATTTTGAAGATGAAGCTGGTGAGAGCCTGGCAAGCCTTTATCCATCTGGATATGATATGCCTGATAGAACTTGTGAATGTGGAAGCAAACTCAAAAAAGAAGGTCAAGATATGCCATTTGCAACATTCCTTGGATTTAAAGCGGAAAAAGTACCTGATATCGACCTTAACTTTTCGGGGGATAATCAAGCCGATGCACACAACCATGTAAAGGTATTATTCGGTGAAGATCATGCTTATCGTGCGGGAACTATTTCAACGGTAGCGGAAAAAACGGCTTTTGGTTATGTTAAAGCATATTGTGAAGATAAAGGTATCATTTTAAATAATACGGAAATTGAACGTATTGCTATCGGATGTACTGGAGTTAAAAGAACAACTGGACAACATCCCGGAGGTATTATTGTTATTCCTCAATACATGGATGTATTTGATTTTACTCCATATCAATATCCTGCGGATGAACCTGATAGTACATGGTATACAACACATTTTGACTTCCATGCTATTCATGATAATGTTTTAAAACTTGACATCCTTGGTCACGATGATCCGACGATGTTAAGATATTTAGGGGATACAACTGGTATTGATATAAAAAATGAAATTCCTTTTGATGATAAAAATATTATTAGTTTATTTACATCTCCGAAGGCATTAAATGTTTCAGAAGAACAAATTCTATGTAAAACTGGGACGCTTGGCATTCCTGAATTTGGGACAAACTTTGCTATCAATATGCTTCTTGAAATTAAACCAACTCATTTTGCAGATTTGGTTAAGATTGCCGGTTTATCACATGGTACCAATGTTTGGCAAGGCAATGTGCGTGACTTAATTGTCAATAATGTTGCGTCATTTAATGAAGTTGTTGGTTGTCGTGATGATATTATGGTTAGCTTAATCAATTATGGTCTTGATCCATCTAGAGCGTTTAAAATATCAGAATTTGTTCGTAAAGGAAAAGCTAAAAAGGAACCGGAGACTTGGAATGAACATGTTGCTTACATGAGAGAATTTAGTGTTCCTGAATGGTTCATTGAATGTTGTAGAAAAATAGAGTACATGTTTCCAAAGGCACATGCGTGTGCATATGTTATGATGGCATATCGTGTTGCTTGGTTTAAAGTTTATTATCCTTTGTATTATTATTCAGCATATTTTAGTATCAGAAGAAGTGACTTTGATGTTAATGCTATGCTTAAAGGATATGAGGGCATAAAACGCAGACTTATTGAAATAAAAGAAAAAGGTTTTGGAGCATCTGCAAAAGAATCTGCAGTAGGGGATACTTTAGCTGTTGCTTTAGAGATGCTTGCTCGTGGTTTTTCATTTAAAAATATTGATATAACAAAGTCTTTAGCTAAAACATTTTATATAGATGAAGAAAATAAATGCTTGTATTTGCCTTTTATGGCATTAGATGGTTTAGGTGAAAACGTTGCAAATAAAATAATTGAAGAAAGAGAAAAGAAACCGTTCTATTGTGTTGAAGACTTTCAAATGCGTGGCAAAGTTAATCAAACAACCGTCAATGCTTTAAGAGAATTAGGTGTTTTTAATGGAATGCCTGAATCTGCACAACTTAGTTTATTTTAGAAAAATCGAGGGAATTCCTTGATTTTTTGTGGTTTGGGGAGAAAAATTTGACAAGTGATGTCGATTGTGTTATAATTTAGCTCCAATGTGGAAATACTATGAACAATATGATAAATTTACACGAATTTGACAAAAATTGCAGTTTGTGGTATAATATAATTGTTCGAGTAATTAGGGGGTATGGAAAAATGAAAGGATATGTTTTAGAATACGTTTGTGAAAATGAATTTAAAAAACTAGAAAGGGCATTAAAGAAATATAATATGTTAGCGTTTAAGAAATTAAACTTTGACTATTATCCATCTTTAAGAAATGGTAACTTTGTAGGAGAATTAATTTCAGTAAATAAGAAAAATGGTACTGAAACTTATGAACTTAAATTACCTAGTGATAAGATGTTTGCTCAAATTCATGGTGAAGTTAAATTAGTTTATACAGTTCATAAAAAAGACGAAGTTGTAGTTTTAGAAACTATTACACCATCTGATATTCTATTGGAAGGCCATAGATCTGAACTTACAACTTATAAAGGAATTATGATTTCTAAAGCTAATGCTTCAAAAGACATGTTTAAAATTGATTTACTTAATATGTTACAAGATAAATAATAGTGTATAAAACTTAAGCTTCGGGGGTTGCTTAAGTTTTTTATATTTTTTTTGATAAAACTACTTGTCAGATTAAAAAAATTGTGATAATATTAATATTGTCATGGACCTCTAGCTCAGTTGGTTAGAGCCCCCGGCTCATAACCGGGTTGTCGCAGGTTCGAGTCCTGCGAGGTCCACCATTTTTATGCAAGCGTGGCGGAACTGGTAGACGCGCTAGACTTAGGATCTAGTGGAATATTCCGTGGGGGTTCAAGTCCCTTCGCTTGCACCAATATTGAATTTAGGCTCGAATGAATAATTCGAGTTTTATTGTATATTTAAAAATCTTTTAAGTAGAAATTTTTATATGAGTTTATTTGATAAGGTTAAATGTTATTTTTATAAAATTAAAGAACATAAAAGGTATATAGGAATTGAATCTTGTAATTTGCCATTTCCACTTTTTTTAATTAAATTATATTAATTATATGTTTAATGGAGTAATATCTATTTTATTTTTTAAATATGTAGTCTAAATAATATAAATTTCTTTTCTTTGTGAAATTCCTTCATATAATTAGCATTTTGTTCAAGTGAATCAAATTTAGGCACTTTGACAATATCAATAAATTATGTTATTATTAGTATGTAAGCAAGAAAACTTGCATAAAATAAAAAAGAGGAACATTTGGTCTTGCAAGTGAATGTCACCTCTAGTTTATGGAATTGACACTCTATCAATGCTGAAGAGTGTCTAATTTTTTATCGCTAACACCAGTAAGGTAGAAAGTAACAAAATGATAGCAATGAGCTTTAGAACTTTTATTATAAAAGTCTTAGTTTTCATCTTTATCTACCTCCTTTCTTTCTCAAGATTGGAGGACGACACTCACATCAAATATTCCTATTAAAATTATATAATAAGTAAATTCATAAAACAAGCGAACAGATGAAAGCTTTTGTTAAATTTTGAAAAATGTGTGTTATAATTTATTTAAAGATTGATTCTAATATTAATCATTTTTGTGAGAAAGTTGTGGATTACTACGACACTCGCACCAGATTGATATTAAGCTCGAACTTTTTAAGTTTGAGTAAAATAAATGCGAACAGAAATGTTAGTTTTTTGTTGTTTAAAAAAGTGATTGAATACGATAACTTTGATTTACATGATATAACAGATAACCCCTAAAAAGAAGGAGAGATATATGACAATTTATATACAAATATATAAAAATTATGAATATGATGATAAAAATTTTGACATTAAAAAAACGAGCTATAGCCCGTCCAATAAAACTCAAATTTCATTTTAAGCATAATTTTAGCAAGGCATAAAGCAAGTAAAATAATCTTTTTTTGCAATGAAAATAAAAAAAGCCTATCGCCACTTTAACTCACAAGCGAGCAAAACGTGCCACGGTTTTTATTTCTTTAAAAATGGAAAAATCTTTCTTGTTAATGCTAACCTTTTTTCTTTTCTCATTTCTTTATATCTTAGTTTATCTTCTATTCTTTGTTCTTCTGCCAACTGAGCTTGCCTTATTTCATATAACATAGCTTGACTCCATTCAGGGCAATCACTAATTTTAACAAAAATTCTTTTAAAAATTTCAGTTTTTTTCCCATTAAGTGCTTCGTTAACTACACTAGAGTTGCACCTTAGTTCGTAACCGTTGTCATAACTTGTCGCAAATAATTCTAATTCTTTCAAATATTTAACAGTAATCCATACACCATTATAACTGATGCTAATACTAAAATTAGAATTAACGGGTTTTATATCATATTTCGAATATTTGTAATCCGTATAATCAGCATATTTTAATAATTCATCATACATTTCAGATAAAGTTGAACCTAATGCTGATAAGATTTCGTTAGTATATGAACTTTCGGATTTCACAACATATAAATCGCCGTTTTGTTTTGCAAAATATATGTCATCAAACTTTTTAGGCCAATTATCCCAAATAAAACGGTTTCTAAATCCAATATGTATAATTTTCTCTTTAAAATTATGACTATAAAGGAGAAGTGAACTGTTATCACCTATTTTATACTTTGCTATATCCTGTAATTTGTTTTGATATTTTTTTATTATATTTTCATACTCACTATATAATTTTTTAAGTAGAGTTAATACATCATATAAAGATATACAATTATTATCTTTACTTTTGGGAGAAAGTAAAACCTTTTTAACTTCTTCTAGAATTTCAGTTCTTGAAGTAATTGGTTTATAACTTGTAAATTTACTTTCTTCATAAGCCTTTGTTGTAATATCTTGGATTGTATAAAAATAAACTGTTTCATCATTTTTTGAGTATTGTATAGTATTAAAAATAACATTTGGATTTGATTCAAAAATCGTTTTTAAACAACTTTCTAAAGAAAATTCACTAACATTTTCAATACTTGTAACCTTTAAATTATTTCCTGTATCTTTTAATGGTAAAACCATATCACTATATACTATTGTTTTATTTACAACTGTTGTATGCGGTACGGATGGTACTATTGGTACAAGCATAATATTCCTCCTAACATATTTAAAGCATAATTATTATATTATGAATTTTAATAACTTAATTATTCTTTGTTAAACGTCTTATTAATTCAACTTTATTTTGAAATTTATCAATCTTTTTAGATACCTTTTTATTTTTAATTTCTATATTTTTTATGAAGTCAATAAATTCATCATAAGTTCCAACAAAATAATTTTCAGCATTTGCTTGGAAAGCTATCACTGGCTCGTCACCAACTTCGTAATTATCTTTTATATTTGCTAACTTGTTAGGTGAAGTAATTAGTGTACGGCCTTCAGGACATATTACTTGATAAAATTTTGTTATTTCCAAATAATTGCTGCTGAGCTGAAGATACCACTCACCATTATTTTCAAATATAGGATACACAAATGCAGGCACATGACCATCCGGATTTATTACCCCAATTAATTTATATTTTTTACTATTTAGTAGTTTTATGCTTTCTATAGCATTTTTTACCTTCTCTGGATTTGGGTATATAATTTCTCCATTTTTCATATTATTTATTTTATCATAATCAATTACAATTCTACCAAATAGACTCATTATAAAAAGATTCCATTTATTATAAAGATCTTTGTTGCCTTTTAAAAGGTTTGCTTTGTCTTTATCTATTACTATTTTAAAGTGAAAATCATTTTCTTCAATTTTATATATATAAGAATCTAATTGGTATTTATCTTCGTACAAATTGGCAAACTCTATTATACCACCATAAAAATTTATGACTTCAGTCATATCAAAGTGTTTACCATTTCCTATTTCTTTGCCAGTTTTGTTTTCAAAGTTTGCTCTTATTTTTTCTGCTAAATCTTCTAAAGGGCGATTAGGCGACATTGACAAAAATCTCGCTCTGACCCCTTTATCTTTATCATTATAAAATTTTCTAAACCATTCTGATAATTTTTCTATATCATGATAATTTGACATAAAACCCACCTCATGTAATATATTATCATAATTACATTATTTTACAACCTTATTTTATAAAAAAACAAATTAAGTGCAGGCCAATTATAGTTTCCTGATTAGCGTTTATTACCTTTATATAAATTATTTATCATTTTCTATTTTTTACTTTGCAGTAATGTTTAAACTTGGTTGAAGTTTCTACAACATTAAACCCTAAAGATTTTGCTTGTTTTATACAATCATCATTGTTTAAATGCATACAGTAAACATGATTCTTTAATTTTTCCGGAATCACTTTTAGCAATGTGCCAATATACAAGTGAACATTACCTGGGAAATCCACTGAAGTAGTATCTATGTATAATTTGTCAATTGGTTGTTCACTAGCAATTAACGATTTAATGGTATTGATTTCTCTAGTATCGCCAGAATAATAAACTATTCCATTTTTAGTAAAAAACAAAAGTCCGTAGCAGTTCAATTCGTCGCAATGGTTTGTTTCTATGTATCGGATACTTTCAAAAGTTTCATAATTTCCGTCAAATGTTTTTTCATCAACATAATTATACATTGATTTAGTACAACCGAAACCGCTTAAGATTTTTTCAATATTGACTAAATGTTTTGCATTTTCAGGTAAAATAATGTTTAATGATTTGTGCAATGTGTAAAATGAATACATTGCTAGAGTTCCTAAACTTCCAATATGATCAGAATGAGTGTGCGTTATCATTAAATTAATTGCTTTAATACCATCTAATATATCATTTTCAATAAGCCTCTCGAATATACTTTCGCCACAATCAATTAAAAATAATTGATTATTTTCAATAAAGTATGCTGAGTTATTGCCTTCTTTAGGATTAAATGCAGCACCTCGGCCTAAAAATACTAAATCCATAAAAATTTCTCCTTGAACTTAAAATGTTAGTTTATATTATCATTAAGTGTACAATTTTGCAAATTTATCAATATAAATTTAATAAATTAATGTGTTATTTTTTATAATTACTTGAATACTTTTAAATATGAGAACAATAATACATGATTTAGAGGATAACTCTTTTTTAAATTTAAACAGTGAAGATTTATTAGTAAGTGATGCAAATAAAAGTTGTATAGGGTGTTTTAATTGTTGGGTTAAAACGCCATTTTGTTGCATTCATAATGATAAAATCACTAATATCGGTAAATTAATACTTGATAGTGACCAACTAATTATAATTAGTAAATGTGTTGATGGCTCATATAGTAGCAAAGTAAAGCGCATTATAGAAAGAAGCATTTCATATGTAGAACCATTTTTTACTATTAGGAATAAAGAAATTCATTATTTGTCGAGATTATCTAAAAAGTTAAATTTTAAAATTTATTTTTATGGGGATAACATAACATCTGATGATAAAAATGTTGCTGAAATGCTTGCAAAAGCTAATATGAAAAATCTAAATACTACTGATCTAATAATAAGCTTTTTAAATTCATATAAGGAGATTAGTTTATGAAATTATTTATAAATGGTAGTCCAAAGTTAGATAATAGTAACTCTAATTATAATTGGAAAAAGAAGATGATAAAAAATAATTGCTATAATAAGTCTCTAGTTAATTAGTTGTAAAATTTCTATAAAAAGGTTAGAATATTTATATAAATATAAAAGGAGCTTTTTTATGAAAACAGTTGTAATTACGGGAAACGCTAGAGGATTTGGTTACGCTATGACCGAATTATTTAGAAAGAAAAATTTTAATGTAGTACTTTGTGATATAAATAGTGATGCTTTAAAAATTGCTAAAGAAAAACTAGAAAAAATAGATTCAAAGGGTAAAATACTATCTTTTAAAACTGATATAACTGACGAAAAAGACATAAATAATTTGATAAATGGCACATTAAATGAAGTTAAAACTATTGATATCTGGATCAACAATGCGGGCGTAAACCAAACGTCTTGCCCTATTTGGGAAGTGGATACTAAGGTGATTGATAGACTTATTGATATAGATTTAAAAGGAACCATTTTATGTTCAAAATTGATTATGCCCATAATGATAAAGCAACATGGCGGGCAAATATATAATGTTGAGGGACATGGTAGTAATGATGCAACTATTTTAGGTTTATCTATATATGGTACATCTAAACGAGCGGTCACTTATTTTACAGAGTCTCTAGCATATGAAGCTAGCAAGTTAAATACTGGTGTTTTAATAGGTAAAATTACTCCTGGAATTATGATAACTAACTTTATTAACACTTCACTAGGTGATGGTGAAAAGATTGAACTTGATGAGAAAACCAAAAAAATATATAACATCTTGGGTGATTATCCCGAAACTATTGCTAATTTTATGGTTGATAAAATCATTAACAATACTAAAAACAATGTTAAATTTGCTTGGCTAACTAACCGAAGAGCGGTATTTAGATTTATGACTTCACCATTTAATAAGCGCGACTTTTTTAATAATTAGAATTATAAAATTGATGTCAAATTTGACATCTTTTTACAATTGTGGTAAAATTCTCAGTAATTGAGGGGGGAATTGTTGTGAAAAAGTTAGATACTTTAGCAATAATGAAAATTAGACAGTATTTTAAAAGTAAAGAAATAAACAGAGTTTTATTTACGGATTTACGAGCAATAACTAGCAGTCCAAAAAGAAAATATTCGGAAGAAGATATTATTGATTATCTAGTAAATAGCTTAATATCTTATTACGAAAAGGAAAGTACATTAACTGAAAATGATTCATTAAAGTATTTTTTAGCACTTGTTGGAGGCATTGCTCACTGTCATAATTCATTAACTGAAGAAATAACTAGTAAAGTTCAACATCTTAAAAATGTTTATGATAAGTATATTTATGAATACACTACTAAAGAAAATGAAAGCGTTCGTGAATATTGGATGGCCTTAACGAAAATTCTTCAATTAGAGAGTAAATCATCCGCTGAATTAGAGACCGATATAAAAGAAAAAAATGACTCATTAAAAGAAGAACTAATAGGACTAAGAACTGCAAATAAGGCTTTAAAAGATGAGGCTTTTAAATTACAAACAAGTTTAGATAAATTTTTAAAGAAATTAGCAAACGCAAGAGCGAATTCTTTAAAATTAGAAAAGAATAATGAACACTTAAGTGATGCATTTAGAAAAGTTACATCTGAAAAAGCAAACTTAGAGTTATTATTAGAAGAAAAAGCTGCTGAGAGAAAAGAACTTTTAGATAATATTGAAACTTTAAAAAGTGAACATGATTCTTTACCGTACAAGATTGGCGAAGAGACGCTTAAATTTGAAAGTATTGATGATATTATTTTAGAGGAAATAGCTTCTGATGGTAAAACTCTCTCTAGGCTTGAGTTTGTATTAAAGTATCAATATGGTATGAATTTATCTAAAAAAGAAATACTTGATTCTTTAAATCGTATAGGTTCTTTATATAACATTAGACAAGCTGGTAATATTATTGAACTTGATCCACAATATAGAGTTGAAGCACCTATTTTTAAAAGTGAACAAATAGTAAATGTTCCAACAGATGATAAAGAAGTAATAGATTTTTTAGTAATATCAGATTTACATTCTGATATTATCGATGATAATGTGAAAATGCTAATTAATGCTTCTTATGATTATTGTGCTCGAGAGGATATAAAATATATATTAAATTTAGGCGACTTGTTTCATGAAAGTCAAAAAGTATTAACAAAAGAAGATATTATAAATAGTTATAGATTAAGTGACAAAATGATTACAGATTTTCCTTTGTGTGACACAGTTAAACATATTGTGTTAGGTGGAAACCATGATAAGAGCAAATTGCATACAGGTGTTGATCATTTAAAATATGTTTGTGATAATCGTTCAGACATGGTGTTTGCTGGTTATGACAGTGCATATCTTAGCTTGGGTGAAAGTGCAAACAAAGAATTTATAGGCATTCATCATCTTATGTTAGCACGTGAGGATATGGAAATAGAAGATCCTACCGAAAGTGCTAGAAAAATCATAAATGGTAAATGTTTAAAGAAATTTAATAACAAAAGTAAAACATTTATTGACATATTAGGGCACCTTCATAGAAGTTTATATGACCCTGAAAAAGGAATTTATTTTACAAGTTCTTTAACTCACGATAGATGCTGTTGGGGAGCAACTCACGTTAAAGTATATATGGAAAGTGACGGAACAATAAAATATGTTTCTATAATACCTTTAGTCGTAAGAAATACATCTTTGTCTAAAGTTACTGAAAATGTTTATACGCGATCACTAAAAAAAATGCGTGGCTAAAAGAATCTTTAGGGATTCTTTTTCCATAAATAAAAGTAATAGTAGTTATAAAAAAATAGTATTTGCCAATTATTAAGTGGAGAGTTTTAATAAGCATATGAAAGCAAGAACGCTTTCAAAAAGGAGAGAGTATGGTAAAGAAAATTGTTATTGCTAGTGAAAACGAAAATTTACAAAGTCGCCTTTACAAAGATGTTTTAGACTTTTTACAAAGTCGAAATGTATTTGTTGCGACTGTACCAAGTGTATTAGACACATTAAATAATAACGGATTTTTAACTAACAAAGGCTGTGGAATCGACATTGATGCTATTAATTTGTATTTACAAAATGAAAAATATTTAAAGAAACTAGCTGATTATCAAGAAATGGAAGTCTTATTATTTAATGGTGGGGTTATTGATGCTAAACGTTTTTATAAGGGAGTAATGTTTGACTTTGCGTTGAGACTTTTTGGCGTTAATTCTCTTGAACAATTAGATCAATATGATTTAGTTTTTAATATTAAAGGAAATTACAAAGAAGAAAAATCATACGCATACAATGCCTACCATGATGAAGATGAAGACGATGAATATTATAAAAATTTTGATAAGCCTGTTGATGCATATGCTCATGTTCATTTTTCTGAAAAGACTAATGCTGAAAAAATGGCCGCATCAATCGATGTAACTAATTCATGGATAACTCATCGTAATTTACAAATAATTGATGCTGGTCTTGAATATGAAGAGATTAAAAATACTGTGATTTCAATCTTAAAAGAATATCTAAGTACTTTTAAACTTGCTGATTATCATTTTCTTGTTGATTCCAAAAAAGCTCAAGAGTTTCTTAGATCAAGCGATATTAAAGAAAATGAAACTATACTTGTTAATGATTTTTACCTTTCTACTAAAAATAATTTAAAAAAACTATCCGGAAGGAATAAAAGTGGGGATATATCTTACATACTAACCGAAGAGAAAGCTTTTAAAGATCAAGTTATTATGGTTAAAGATGAAGCAATAGACGGCGAAAAAGCCTCTGAAATTTTACACTATGAAGATTATGAACTATCTAAAAGAAATGTTTGCCGATTTTATTATAATGGCCAACTATGTACTCTTTCCTTTTATAATGATTTTTGTATTCTTGATATTACTCCAACACCAAACCATTTAAATTATTCACTACCGGCAATGCTAATAAATGCAACTAAGCTTGATGAAAAAGAATATTATGATATAATTAAATCAAGTGGCATTACTAGAACTCGCCAAAAAAATAATTAGAGGTTTAAATGAGTATATTTAATAGTTACAGTGATTTCAATAAATATAGAGTTTTTTATGCGGTAGCTGAGGTTAAAAGTTTTTCTAAGGCTACGGAACTTTTGCATGTTTCTCAACCTGCTATTAGCCATGCGATAAAGGAATTGGAAGATCAATTAAATGCTCAACTTTTTATACGTGATGGAAAACATGTAATGCTAACGGAAGATGGAGAAAAACTATTAACCTATGTAAAAAAAGCTTTTGATAATTTAGTTACGGGAGAAAGAGCAGTTAAAGAAAGTTCATCTTATCTTACTGGCAAGATTAGAATTGGCATGTATTCACATATTGCTAAAGTAATTCTTCCAAAATTAATAAAAAAATTTGTATCTATAAACCCTCATGTTAGATTTACAGTTTTTTCTTCGACCGATCAAGAGATGAAAGAAAAATTAAAGAATAAAGAGTTGGATTTGTTAATTTTACATTATCCTATATTCGTAAATGAGCCTAAGTATACTGAAGAAAAAATTGATACATTAGAAAGTTGCTTTTTTGGCAATAAGTATTATTATGATTTGTATATGAATGGAGATCACGTTGAAGAAAAGAAATTTCCTCTTATTCTTCCTATGAAAGGCTTTATTGACACTAATTTATTGGAATTTAGCTTAAAAAACAATAATATAGATTTGAAACCAACATATCGCATATATTCAACCGAAATAAAAGTTGAACTTGCTAAGGAAGGCCTTGGTGTATGTTGGGGATCAAAGTGTTGTATAGAAAATGAACTATTAAATAAAGAATTATATATTATACCTTTTCAAATACCATCTCCTGATATGGATATTAGTATTTGTTATGATGAAAAATATTTAAATAAAACAGTAAAAGAATTTATAAAGTTTGTGAAAGAGGAATACAAAAAAAATTAGTATTTCTCTTTTATATTTTTTTGATTCATATTATAATTAAATTGAGTGATGTTATGAAAAGAATAGTATTTATTATATTAGTTATACTACTAATTAGTATAACTTTTGCATTTGGCATAAATATGAAAAAAAGTCTTTTTTCCAAAGATGTTATCATTAATTCTAAAAAGGATTATCGATTAACATATGGAAAATTAGCCTATGTTTCAGATTATGTAGAAATAGAAAATGGTTATTTAGTAGATAAAAAAATAAAATATGATAAATTAGGTGATATTAAAGTCAAATATGAAGTTTTAGATAACAAAAAAAATAAAAAAGAAATGTCTATAACTATTAAGGTCGTTGATGATATCCCTCCGGTGACAATGTTAAGAAATGAATTAACCATTGAAAAAAATACGGTTACTGATTTGTCTAGCAAATTAATTTGTGCGGATAATTATGATAAAAATCCCGAGTGTAATATCGTTGGTGATTATGATTTAACTACTCCTGGAAAATACAAATTAACATATGTACTAAAGGATAGCAGCAATAATATAAGTAGCATTGATTTTACTTTGAATGTTATTAACAAAAATAGCATATCAAAAAGTACTGAAACATCTTTTAAGGAAGTTTTACAAAAACATAAAAATGATAAGACAATGGTGGGTATTGACGTTTCAAAGTGGCAAGGTACTATTGACTGGGAAAAAGTTAAAAATGCAGGCGTTGAATTTGCTATGATTAGAGTTGGTGCTCAAAATGGTTTTGGAAGTGATAATTACCTAGATAAAGAGTTTATTAGTAATATTGAAAATGCTTTAAAAAATGATATTCAAGTGGGACTTTATTTTTACAGTTACGCGACTACGAAAGATGAGGCCATTAGTCAGGCTAAGTGGGTTTTAAATGAAATAAAGGATTATAAAATAACTTTACCAATTGTTTTTGATTGGGAAAGTTGGTCTAAATTTAATAATTTAGGGATAAGCTTGTTTGATTTAACTTCAGTTCAGGAAGAATTTTTGAAAGTGATTGAAGACGCAGGATACGTTGGCGCAAGATATGGAAGCAAAAACTATTTAACAAACATGTGGCTTGATTCTGAGTATAAGACATGGCTTGCTCATTATACTGATAATACTAATTATGAAGGCAAATATTTTATGTGGCAATTATGTAATAATGGTATAATTGATGGAATAAACGGTTACGTAGATATAGACGTTATGTATATAAATTAAAGGAATTTTTTCCTTTTTTTTATACTTTTAGAAAAGTTGTGGTATAATATCGTTGATGTTGCCCCATAGCCAAGTGGTAAGGCATCGGACTCTGGATCCGACATTCCGTAAGTTCGAATCTTACTGGGGCAACCATTTTTTTGAGGTGATTACATGAATTATAAAGAATTAGCGGATCTTTTGTATCCTGATGTAACAACAACAATCGAAGATTTGGAAAAAAAGTATCCTCCACGTAATTTAAAAGAAGGAGCTGAAGTTTGTCGTTTTGCTCCATCACCAACTGGAAGAATGCATATGGGTAATTTATATGCTTCATTTGTTCCGGAAGTAATGGCAAAACAAACGGGTGGCGTTTTTATTTTACGTATTGAAGATACAGATGACAAAAGAGCTATCGAAAATGGTGTTGAACTTATCTTAAGTGACTTAGAGAATTTTAATTATATAGTTGATGAACATCCAATTAAGGGCGGTAATTATGGACCATATATTCAAACAGCCAGAAAGGATATCTATCACACAGTTGCTAAATATTTAGTTTCAATTGGAAGAGCTTATCCATGCTTTTGCTCTGAGGATGATTTAAATCTAATGAGAGAAAAACAAGAAAGAAAAAAACATCGTATAGGTTACTATGGACCATATGCTAAGTGCCGTGATTTATCGATAGATGAGGTTAAAAAACATTTAGAAAATAAAGATAAATGGGTATTACGTTTAAAATCCATGGGAGACTTTAATAAAAAGTTTACGTTTAAAGATCTTGTTAAAGGTGTTATTGAATTACCAGAAAATGATATTGATCAAGTTTTGATAAAATCTGATGGAATTCCTCCTTATGCTTTTGCTCATGTTTGTGATGATCATTTTATGAGGGTGACAACGGTAACAAGAGATGATTCTTATATATCTTCAGTTCCTTATCATCTAGAAATATGGAATGCGTGTGGATTTAAAGCACCAAAATTTGCTCACTTATTACCATTAAATAAAAAAGATAATGGCACTATTAGAAAAATAAGTAAGCGTAAAGATCCTGAAGCAGCTGTGGCTTTCTACCATGAAAGAGGAATACCTAATGAAGCGATTAAATTGTATTTTGCGACAATTATGAATTCTAATTTTGAAGGATGGTATCAACAAAATCAAGATAAAACATATAGGGATTTTACTTTTGCTTATAATAAAATGAGTACAAGTGGGTCTTTGTTTGACTTAGATAAACTTATTAACATTTCAAAAAATTATTTAAGTAAATTAACAAAAGACGAAATTTATAGTAATCTTTTAAATTGGGCAAAAGACTATGACAAAGACTTTGCTGATTTATTAGTAAATCAAAAAGAAATTGCTTTACCAACTTTAAACATTGAAAGAGAGCAAAAAAAGCCACGTAAAGATTTTGCGAGTTATTCAGATATTAAGCCACAAATCTGGTATATGTTTGATGAATTATATGAAAAAGAAAAAAAGGAATATGATTATCAAAAAATAACTGATGAAGAAGAAATAAAAAAGATTTTAAAACTATATCTTGATAAATATCTTAAGTTGGATTCTAAAGATGAATGGTTTGAAAATATAAAAAAATTGTCAGAAAACCTAGGATATGCTAAAGACATGAAAGATTATAAGGATAATCCTGATAATTATAAAGGAAATGTTGCAGATATATCAACGGTTCTTCGTGTTGCGTTAACAACAAGAAGCATGACTCCTGATTTATATGAAATTATGAAGATTTTAGGAAAAGAAAAAGTAATTAAAAGATATAACCAAATTATTAATAACTAAAACGTTTGCTTGTAATTATTTTTTATGATAAAATGATAATGTTTTAAACATTATCAGCTGGCCCGTTGGTGAAATGGTTAACACATTGCCCTCTCAAGGCAACATTCATGGGTTCAAATCCCATACGGGTCACCAATTATTTAAAGTAAAGCTAACATTTGTTAGCTTTTTATGTTGCTTTGACAATCTTAATGTCATGTGCTAATATAAATTCCTTGAGGAATGCGTATGAAAAAGCTTTATAGTAAAACTAGGGATTTGGATAAAATTGTAATAAATGAATCACTAAAAAACGAAATAAAAGAGTCAATTCCAAGTTATTTTTTAGATATTGAAAAAGTTATTTATGTCTATATTAAATTATGCCAAATTTTGGAATACGATTTTTCTTATACCAGTATTTATAAATTTCATGAAGAAAAAGAAAGAAATGTTAATAACTTAAGATTTATAGACAAAAAGAATAATAAAGTATTATGTTATGAATTTGTATTAATATTTCTAAAAATAATAAAAGAAATTTGTAGCGTTAAGGCTTATATCCAGCCATATGATAAAAAAATATATGAATATGAGCATATCTATCCTTATGTATATGTAGGTGAATACTTTTTAAAAGTTGATGCATTTAAGCCTTTTTTTAGAGGTGATATTATGAATGCCAAACTTGGACTTCCAATTAAATATATAGAGTCATTAAACCCTGATGAGGAAATCATGAAAAGGTTTGAACATCATCTTTTAGTTGTATATGATTATATAAAGAAAACATCACACCTTGAAGAAGAAAAAGATTTTTCTCATCATTTTAAAAACATTAATAAGGATTCATTTATAAGTGTTCTTAATGAAACATTAACTTGTTTATTGAGCGGTGAAAAAAACGCAACCAGAATGGCATCTCTAATTCGTTTGAAGTATCTTTTAGAACTTGATGATATTGATATAAAATTCATGTATCAAAAATCATCACAAGACATAGAAAAAATAATGGTTGTAACTTATACTAAAGAAAGTGAAAAGCTAATTATATTATATAGAGTAAATAAAGATATTATTTATTTAACTCTTGATGAGTATGAAAAAATGTTAGCTACAAAAGAATTAGAAAGCATAGATAAATATGATATAGATACATTTAGAGTAAATAAATGTCTAATTAAAAGAAAATAGTCTATATTATTAATATTTTTATTTAAATAATATAATATTAATTATATAATAAATAATAGGAGGCAATATGAATAGTGAATTTATTGATATAATTAGTCCTATAATTAACCATCCAGAGTTTTTAAAAAGGAAAAAGTTTCATCATCATGGTAATGTTACAGTATATGATCACTCTATGAAAGTTGCAGCTTTATCTTTTCGAATATCCAAAAAGTTTAAAAATGTTGATTCCAGAAGTGTAGCAATTGGGGCAATATTACATGACTTTTATTATAGGGATTGGCAAAGTTATAAAGAAAAGAGACCGTTTTTTAAAAAGCATGGTTTTGTACATGCTCGTGAAGCATTATTAAATTCACGTGAATATTTTGAAATATATATGAACGAAAAAGTTGAAAATATTATTGAAAGACACATGTTTCCTTTAAATATTAGGCCTCCAAAATATAAGGAAGCTTGGATAGTTTCAATTGCTGATAAGATTGTTTCTTTAGAAACAATTTTAGAGCCAACTTTTTTCTTGAAAATGTTGGGGTTCTAGTATGCAAAAAACAAAAAAAGAATTAGTAAAACAAGTTTTGAGAACAGAGTTAAATACCGAAAATGAGGAAGAACTTATTGATTTATTGGTAAACAGTCCAATCGCAGTGGATGTTGATAAAATTGATAGAGCGAATGCCAAAAAGAGTGACATCATAGCCGATAAATTTGCTCTTCTTGCTGGCAGTTGGGGATTTATTATAGGCTTTTCCGCCTTTTTACTACTTTGGGTTTTAACTAATACTATTTTTTTAGTAAAAGGATTTGATCCATATCCATTTATCCTTTTAAATTTGTTCTTATCATGCGTAGCAGCATTACAAGCACCAATTATAATGATGAGTCAAAATAGACAAGCAAAAAAAGAGAGTATGCGCAACGATTTAGATTACCGAATTGATTTAAAAAGTGAATTGATTTTAGAGGAATTATACGAAAAAATAAATACGGTTTTAAAAAACCAAACTAAAATTATTAACTTGTTAGATAACAATAATAAAGAAAAATAACTCTTGTAAAAATACAAGAGTTATTTTATAATTAATCTGAGAATAGAAAGGCATCCTTATATGAAGCAAGAGAACTTATCCGTTTGGAAAACTAGATTATTAACCATTGCTAGCATACTATCATGGACAATTTTAGTGCTTTTGATTGCAATAGCTTTATTTTTAGCATACGTAGGTGTTTCTTCAAAAATATATGCCGCTAAGGGATCAAATTACGAACCTAAGTTTTCTTTATATACCATAGTTAGTCCTAGTATGAAGCCAAATTTAAATGTTTACGATACTATCATTGACAAAAGAGTTGATTCCATGGATTCAATTAAAATAGGGGATGTTATTACATTTATATCTTCTGCCAGCATGACTCAAGGAATGACTATAACTCATCGTGTAAAAGACATTATTATAGATGAAGACGGAAAAAGAAAATTTAAAACTCAAGGAGATAACAATTTAATACCTGATCCTGCCTATGCTGAAGAGGCTAATATATTGGGAAGAGTTATCTTAAAAATTCCTCAATTAGGAAGAGTTCAATTTTTTCTAGCTAAAAAGGGTGGCTGGTTGTTAATTGTTGTAGTACCGGCTATTATAGTTTTAATTAGATATGTATTAAGACTTGTTAGATTATTAAAAGTTGAAGAAAAAGTTGAAACAAGTTTAAAAAGTGATGATGATCGTAAAAAAAAGAAAACAAATAGACTATACAAGCCATAAATAATAGTATATAATATCTCCCTAAATGGGGGATTTTTTTATGAAACAATTAAAAAGAGAGATTACTTTAACAAAATTGAAAATAGTATTCTTAATATTATTATTAATAGGTAGTGCATTTGTTTATAAAAATAATAAAGTTAAGAATTATTTCGAAGTTATTGATGAATCTAAAGAAGATAATATAGTACTTGATGTCGATGCAAAAAGAGGTTTTATCTTAAATAGTTTTTATGATAAAAGCTCTTTTGATAATAATATAAAAATTACACTAAGTAAATTGTCTAGTGAAATTAGTCCATATTCTTTGGCTTTGTTGATTTCTAAAGATTTTGATTATAGCTTGGTAAAGGCCTTGATCAATAATGAAGAATATAGTTTGGCTGAGTTACTTGTTAGTGACGATGAAAATTATAATTATTTTATAATAGATGAAAATAAGTTGATGTCAGAAAAAGTTATTTATAGGTTATCTTTTTATATAGATGAAAAAAATAGTAATTGCTTTAACAATGGAAAATATGATATTGAATTTATGTTATTATAAACTTGTCTTTTCTATCCTTTTTTGTTATTATTAATGTGGTGATAATATGAACTTTAAAGATAATATAAAAAAGCAATCTTATGTAATCGCAATCAGTGTTATATGCCTTGCTTTATTAGTTTCTGGTACAAGCTATGCTTTATTTTTTCAAGTAAATACTAATACGAATAATCAAGTAATTGAAACTGGAACACTGTCAGTTACTTACGGAGCAAATTCCGAAGCAATTTCTGAAACGAACTTGGTTCCTATGAGTGATGAAGATGCTTTAACAAAAGAAACTTTGGTTTCAACATTATCAGTCGAAAACAAAGGAACCTTACCTGCCGAATACGTATTAAGAATAGGCAACGATTTAAACGAGTTTAATAAAAGAACAGACAAAAATGACGGAGATAAGTTGCTTAGTCATGATTATATTAGAATTGCTGTTTATAAAAATGGTGAGCTTATTCTAGAACCAACTACCTTATCAGGGCTTTCAAAGTCAAAAGAAGATGAAAATTTATACGATATTTATAGTGATAAATTATCTCAATTAGGATCTGGTAATAATAGTGAAACTTTTGCTATAAAAGTTTGGATAAAAAGTGATGCTCCTACAGATATAATTGGCGATTATGTATATTTAAAAGTTGATGTTTCAAGTGTTGTAGATGAAGCAAAAGCTAGTGAAAGCGCAGCTTAAAAAGCTGTTTTTTTTAGTGAGGTGATATTATGTTAGTGTACGGAAAGAATGTTTTGAAAGAGTTGGATTCAAAGAAAATTAAAAAAGTTTATATAAATAGAAATATTAACGAAAAAAGTATTTTTGAATACTTAAAGGCTCAAAAAATTAAGTATGATATTGTTGATAATAAAGTTTTAGATAGACTAACTACTGGAAATCATCAAGGAATCGTAGTTGATATTTTTGATTATCAATATTATAATATTGAATCGATTGGCGAAGAGGAATTTGTTATATTACTAGATCATATAGTTGATCCTCATAATTTAGGGGCAATTATAAGAACATGTGAATGTGCTGGCGTTAAAAGTATAATAATACCAAAAGACCGTTCAGCATTAATAAATGATACAGTTATGAAAGTGTCAGCAGGAGCACTGGAAAATGTAAAAATCATTTTAGTTAGTAATATCGTCAATACAATAAAAACATTAAAAAAGAAAGGTTATTTCATATTTGCTGCAGATATGGATGGCACGAATCTTTATGATTTAGACTATAGTGGTAAAAAATGTTTGATTATTGGAAATGAAGGCAGTGGAATATCTAGATTGGTTAGGGATGAATCTGATTTTATCGTGAGCATTCCTATGAAAGGTAAAATTAACAGTTTAAATGCGTCTGTGTCAGCAGGAATTTTAATTTATGAAATGTTAAGGTAGATATGGATTATAACGATTATCCGGATGGTGAGATTTTTATGATGGTGTGTGAAAATAACGAAGATGCTAAAGAAATGCTGTTTGATAAATACAAATATGTATTAAATATAGTTATAAAAAAATATTCTTACATAGCCAAAGAACTTGGCATTGATTCTAAAGAATTATATAGTGAAGCTTTATATGGCTTTAATGATGCTCTTAATGATTATAAAGAAGATAAGAGTGCTTCTTTTAAAACGTTTTTGTCTCTTTGCATTGGACGTAGATTACAAAAAGCAATTGCTAGTGCAAAAGCCAAAAAGAATCGTATAATTAATGAGTCATATTCACTAGACAAAACTTATGAAGAATTTGGGGTTCCTCTAATTGAGCTTATTAGTGATGAAAGGAAAAATGATCCTTTGTTAAACATCGAAGAGGAAGAACATTATCAAGAGTTACTTTCTAAAATCAAAGAAAGTTTGTCAGATTTCGAATCTCAAGTTTTTGAATTAATGATAAACAATTTTAGCTATATAGAGATAGCTGAGCTTTTGGAAAAGGAGCCTAAACAGATAGACAATACTATACAACGTATTAAAACAAAAGTTAAAAAGATTATTTTATAAAGGCAACAATTAAAATATTTGTTGCTTTTTTTAAGTTTTTATGTTAGATTATAAATGAACACGAAAGTGTTTTTTAATTTACAAAAAATTTGAGGGGATAATATGAAAAAAGAAACAGAAGACAAAAAATTAAAAAAAGAAGAAAAAGTAAAAGCTCCAAAAGTGAAAAAAACTAAAAAAAAGGAAACAAAAAAAAGAGAGCCCTATTTTAAAGCTGTAAAGAGTGAACTAAAAAAAGTAAAATGGCCTTCAAGAAAAGAAGTTTTAAAATACACAATGGCGACGGTTGTCTTTATTTTATTATTTGTAATTTTATTTGCATTATTAAATTTAGGAATGTCAGCAATAAAGGGGTTGTTTAATTAATGGAAAAAGAATGGTATGTTGTTAACACTTATAGTGGACATGAAAGTAAAGTTAAAGAAAAATTAGAAGCACGTACAGAGTCTATGGGAATGCAAGATTACATTTTCCGCGTTATCATCCCAGAAACAACTGAAGTTGAAATTAAAGATGGTGTAAAAAAAGAAAAAGTTAAAAAAATGTTCCCTGGTTATGTCCTTGTTGAAATGATTATGAGTGATGAAGCTTGGTACGTTGTACGTAATACACCTGGAGTTACTGGATTTATTGGTTCAAGCGGTAAAGGCGCAAAGCCAACCCCATTATTACCTCAGGAAATTGATAGAATTTTATCTAGTATGGGACTTACTAGAGTTGATGTTGAAAGTGAACTTGCTGTAGGTGATTCAGTATCAATTACAGACGGTCCATTTAAAGGAATGCTTGGAAAGATTGACTCTATTGATACAGAAAATAATAGAATTAATGTATTAATTGATTTGTTTGGCCAAGAGACTCCTGTAGAAGTTGAATTATATCAAGTAAAAAAAGATTAAGTTACAAAATTGTAACTTTTTTTGCGATTTTAATGGTCTTATAAGAGTAGTTGATGATGTTGTAAATATTTTAAGACCCGGTAAAATTACTCCAGAAGATTTTATGAACTATGGCTTCAAAGTAAAACTTGATAAGAATTTATTTCATAGCATAAAAAAAGGCGAATTAGTCCGTTCACCAGGAATGAAATACAAACATTATGCTCCAAAAATAAAATGTTTACTTATTTATAGCGAAGATAATAATAAATTTATTAAAGAAGTTAATAAAATAAAAAAAGAAAAAAGAGTGTTAGTAATTTGCAGGCATGATAATGTTAAATTTTTTGGCGACGAAGTCTATGATTTGGGAGAAACTTTAGTGGATATGTCGCATAATATTTTTCATGCCTTGCGTGAGGCAGATAAAACTGATTATGATTTAGTTATTATTGAGGGCGTAAAAAAAGAAGGATTAGGGATAGCTATTATGAATAGACTTATAAGAGCCTGCTCTCATAATTATATTGAATTATAAAGAATTAACCAAGATATGGTTAATTCTTTATTAATTTTTTTTCTATTAAGAATACAATTTCATATAATAGAAATGATATTATGAGCAATATAAATATACCACTCATCACTAAATCTAAATCAAAAACTTGTGTTCCATATATAATTAGGTATCCTATACCCTGCTTACTAACTAGGAATTCACCCATAATTACTCCATCATAGTAGGTATGGGGAGAAAATAAAGTGTGTTATTTTTCAACTTACACACTTTTATTGACAAAGCCAATAGACTACTTAAATGTTTACGGTAATCTATGTATACTTTTTCAGCATTCTCGTTTTTAAAACTTTTTTATTTTGTTTTCTTTTTCAATACTTTTATAAATTTTTCTGTTAGCTTTGGTTTTGCAAATTGTTCTTCTAATGCTAATATACTACTTTTATATCTATTATATGCAAATTCATAGTCGCCTTTTCTGATAGCGTTTACGCAGGCATTAACTATGTAGTAATAAATATAATCATAAATGTTTTTATTGTCTTTTATTTCATCAATTGCCTCTACTATTATAGGAGCAGTAGTGTAGTAATGCTCAATATCTTCTTTTGATACAAAATTATCTCTAAACCATCTTAATATTGTTAATTCTTCACAATTATCATCAAATATTTCTGTGGTATGTTTCATACAAGCACTAGTTAAATAACATCCTCCGTTATTTTGTACTTCTCCAGTTGATGGATTTTGTGAACTATTACTTTCGCTTCTACTATAATCGGGCTTTCCACCTCTATTATAACTGTCACTACTATTATAATGGTCATGAGAATGTCCGCCATCACCATTATCTGAATATCTATTTACTGAACCGCTTTTCTCATAGCTAGTATATTGTAAATTTGAATCACTATAATCATTATATCTATCAACGTCATAACTAGCATAGCCCCAATCTCTATTACTTCCTCCTTTACTTCCATCTTTTGACATTATTTTTCATCTTCCCTTCTTTTTTTATATGTGTTGTACTCTACATCTCCATCTTTGTAAATTATAAAATTTTCTGTACCAAGTTGAATTATGATAGATTTTAATTCTTGAACTATAGCTTCTTTACTTTTTTCGTCTTTAACATATAACATACGATATTCTTTTAGTTTTTTGTTGAATTCATTAAATAATTCAATATAATTATTGCCATTTTTATCTAAATCAAAATAGCATTCTAATGCTAAAGAACCTTTAAAAATAAATTTATCATAACAATCTGTTTCTAATTTAATGTTTTTCATAATCAAAAAATCTCCTTCTATTATTATTTAAACATTGTTTTTTCCTTAAAAACATCACCTCATTCCGAATATTAGATTATTAATTAATAATCACTTATTTACATTAAGGAACTTGATGCAATAAATTATGATATGTTTTAATATATTTATAAATAAATTATCCTTTTCAATTTTACACATTATCACCATTATATCATTGTGTCAATAAAATAGCTCATTATTGTATATTTTTTTGATCTTTAACAATTTAAAATTTATCAAATAATTAAAGAAATTAAAGATTTAGTTAAAATATATGATTGGAAATTTGATATTTATTATAATTCTGATTATAAAATACTATATTTCTTTCAAGATTAATTAATAATGAAGATTGTGAAAAAGTTGACTTGACTTATAATATAAATGATAAAACATTTTGTTCTGTTGATAGATCGATAACTCAAGAAATGAGTAAGTTGGGTTCTATAAATTAACGTTCATACAATCTTTTTGATTTATATCAGATTAGAATATAAATATATAGACACTATAATTTAAAAAAATATAAGAATGATTTTATATAAGAGAAATTATGTTTGAATAATTTATACAAATTACAAATAATATTAATTAGGGGCGACTATATTAGTGGCTAATAAAATAATAAATTATGATTCAAATGGTAAAATTGTAAATCCAAAAGATATAGTAATAAAAATACCATTAATATATTTTTTTAAA
>OIYS01000104.1_pt1 | contig 60350 bp, 45 predicted proteins | sample 1588271 | NCBI WGS metagenome assembly OIYS01 (sample SAMN03283286) | human gut metagenome | biome: human-associated habitat; material: feces | host: Homo sapiens | place: Peru | collected 2012 | reverse complement strand
GGGGTGGTATTGGCGGGGATAGAGTGCAGTCCGAAAATCTTTGATTTTCGAGCGAACGGCATTCCCGTCCAAAGCGTGGCGAATTTTCGACACGCTCAAACGCCATAGACTGTATTAACAGCCTATGGCGTTTATTTTGTTTTCAGGCAGGGAAAGCATATGAAAAAAATTACAGTTCTCGGCGGCGACAGCCGCATTAAAATCGCTTCGGAAATACTTACCGGCTACGGTTATCGGGTCAGTGTTCCCGAGTCGCCCGGCGATGAGGATTTAGCCAAAAGCGACGTTTTGCTTTTGCCCGTTCCCACAACGCGCGACGGCGAAACCCTTTTCGCACCGAATATTAAGAAAAAAATATATCTTAAAGATATAGCGCGCCAAACACCCGACGGCACGCTGATACTTTCATGCAACTATATGTTCAACGGCAAAAAATGTATTGACTACGGCAAAAACGACGCCTATTGCTTACTTAACGCCGTTCCTACAGCCGAGGGCGCAATTGCATTGGCAATAGAAAAAACTCCGTTTACCCTGTGGGGCAGCAGAGTGTTGGTTATAGGCTGCGGCAGAGTGGGAAGAATTCTGGCAAGCCGACTGAAAGCGCTCGGTTGCCGCGTTACGGTAAGTGCAAGAAAAGCTTCCGATTTCGCGCTCATATCCGCCGCCGGTTGCTACACGGCAAAAACCCCGGAAATTAAAAAGCACCTTAACTGCGATATTATTTTCAATACCGTTGACGTTAAGGTGATCGAGGATGAGGATTTCGCCGCCTGCACCGCAAATCTTATTATAGATTTGTCAAGCAAGGGCGGATTTGATATTGCCGCCGCCGAAAAAAACGGCATTACGGCAATTAAGGCGCCGGGACTGCCGGGTAAGACCGCGCCGCAGACCGCCGGCGAAATATTGGCGAGAAGCGTGCACGAAATAATAACAGAAAATATTTAAAGAGGAGAGCGCTATGAAGGATATAACCTTGGGGTATGCGTTTTGCGGCTCTTTCTGCACGATAAAAAAATCTCTTGAGGCGCTGAAAGAGCTTGCAAAAAACGATATTAAAATAGTACCCATAATGTCACAAATAGTATATACGACCGATACGCGTTTCGGCAGCGCCGCCGAACTTAAAGACGCAGTTGAGGAGATTTGCGGCGCGAAGATAATTCACGATATTGCCGCCGCCGAGCCTATAGGCCCTAAAAATTTGCTGGATATAATCGTTGTATCCCCTTGTACCGGCAACACAATAGCAAAAACCGCCCTCGGCATTACCGATACGCCCGTTACAATGGCGGTAAAGGCTCACCTGCGCAACAATAAGCCCGTGGTGCTGGCAATTGCCACAAACGACGCGCTCGGCGCTTCGGCAAAGAATATAGGGCTGCTGCACAATATGAACAATATTTACTTTGTCCCCTACCGGCAGGACGATCCGTTCGGTAAGAATAATTCCCTGGTCTGCGATTTCTCACTTTTGCCGCAAACAGTTGAAAAAGCGCTCGCGGGCGAACAGATACAGCCCGTTATACTGTAAAATCAGACCCCAATTTGTTTTCATATTACTACTTCAGTCTGTCATTAAATTCTAAAACTTATTTTTGCGGCGTTCACGCCGCATCTGCGTTTTTCCGCTGACACGCGCGGCGGAAGAACACCTTATAAGCGAAAATAGCTTAAAAAGTGAAAAAGAGCCGTTTTCACGGCTCTTTTTCACTTTTAAGGGGTTTGAGGAGAGAACTTCTCTTTTTAAGAGAAATTATACCAAAACGGGTGCGGCTCCCTTTTCGGTACAAGCATATAATAAACTATAATTTTTTCATTTCTGTGAACTGTTTTTAAATTTTTAAGGAATATAATATGTATTTTAGTTAATAATAATTTCAGAAAACGCCCGTCTGAAAGGAAAATGAAATTATGAAATATTCCGAATACACTTCAAAACCCAAATTCAAAGGCAGCGCCGCCTTTTATATAATTATTGCCTGCTGCCTTTTGGCGCTCGGCGGAGCCTCGTGGTTCGCCGCGTCAAGCATAAGCCGCAGAAATAACGACAGCGGCAGCGCGCCCTCGCAAATTTCGGAGCCGCCGCAGTCAAGCATGCCCGAAAGCGTCCCCGAGCCCTCGGGCACGGTTTCCGAAGATGTAGGCAAAGCCGTATCCGATGTGCCGTATTCCTCTGCCGAAAGCACCGAGTCAAAAACCGAAAGCAAGCCGCAAAAAAAGACTTTTTCCATGCCGGTGCAGGGTGATATTATAAAAAAATACAGCGATAAAGAGCTGCAATTTTCCGCAACCTACGGCGATATGCGCATACACACGGGGCTTGATATTGCCTGTGCGGACGGCACCGCGGTGAGCGCCTGCGGCGACGGGAAGGTATTATCCGCCGAAGAAACCGCATTTTTGGGCAACACGGTAACAATAGACCACGGCAACGGTATTACAACCAAGTACGCCGCATTAAAGGATATAAAGGTAAAAGCAGGCGACAAGGTTACCGCCGGCGATATAATAGGCTCGGTAACGTCTGTTCCCGGTGAGTGCGCCGACCAAAGCCATTTGCACCTTGAGGCATATAAGGACGGTCATGTGACCGAACCTCTTAAAGTATTGGGGCTGAAATAAAAAGCCTGCCCCCGAAAATATCCGTTTAGGGGCGCAATACACGGCGGTTCAGGTGGGAAAATAAACCATCCTGCCCGCCGTGTATTTTTATTGCCATTCGGTTAAAAGCGTGGTATAATTGATAATATCGGCGTAGTGCGGAGATGTAACACACTGTTATAATTTGTAACCGTAATGTTACTGTACTTTTCGGCGAAAGCGTATATAATATAATCAGTACTTTCAGTTGGATGTGTTTAGATGGTTTTTTCAAGCCTGCCTTTTATTTTTCTTTTTCTGCCGCTTAATTTGCTGGCTTATTTTTTTGCCAAGGATATAAAGCAAAAAAACACCGTAATGCTTGTTTTTTCGCTAATTTTTTATGCCTGGGGCGAGCCTATTTATATTCTGCTGCTCGTTGGTATGACCCTTACGGACTGGTACCTCACCCTCATTATGTCCAAATATGAGCGCGGCTCCAAAAAGGCTAAACTCTTTTTGGGGCTTACGGTCAGTGTGGATCTTGTGTTGCTCGGCATATTCAAATACGGCAGCTTTATTCTTTCAAATATTAAATTTTTCACCGGGTTCCCCGCAAAGGTGCCGTCTATTATGCTGCCGATAGGAATATCCTTTTATACCTTTCAGCTTATTACCTACTGCGTTGATGTTTACAGGGGCGACGTTCTGCCACAGCGCAGCTTTAAAACGCTGTTGCTTTATGTAAGCCTTTTCCACCAGTGCATAGCGGGTCCTATTGTGCGCTATAAGGACATATGCGCCGAGCTTGAGGAGCGCAGAGCCTCGCAGTTCGATATTGCCGAAGGCATAAACCGCTTTACCGTGGGTCTTGCAAAAAAGGCGATAATTGCAAACACCTGTGCCGCGCTTGCCGATACGCTGCTTGTGCCAGACGGCGGGGATTTTTCATTGTTGGCGTCAAAAAGTGTGCTTTCGCTTTGGGTGGGCGTGCTTGCCTTCACTTTACAGATTTATATTGATTTCTCGGCGTATTCCGATATGGCTATAGGTATGGGTAAAATGATAGGTATTCACTACACCGAAAATTTTGATTACCCATACATATCCACGTCGGTCAGTGAGTTCTGGCGGCGCTGGCATATCACCCTCGGCAGCTTTTTCAGGGATTATCTTTACATCCCGCTGGGCGGCAGCCGCTGCGGAAAGTTCAGAACGGTTTTAAACCTGTTTGTTGTATGGGCGCTTACGGGGCTTTGGCACGGCGCTTCGTGGAACTTTGTGCTGTGGGGGCTTTATTTCTTCGTGTTTATTGCGCTGGAAAAGCTTTTCCTTTCAAAATATCTAGAAAAGCAGCCGATTATAGCCCATATATATTTGCTGCTCATAGTCTTTTTCGGGTGGATTTTGTTTAAATTTGAAAATCTTAACGATATATGGTGCGTGCTTAAAGGAATGTTCGGCGCGAACGGCAATAAATTTTCGGATTTTGAAACATGGACTACCGTGAAAAGCCATATTATAATACTTTTAATCGCAATTTTCGCGTCTACGCCCGTAACAAAGCGCCTGTCAGCCGCGTTCAAATACCGCGCGCTCAGAAATAACGGCGCTCTTGCGGCCTATTCGGTGCTGCAATTTGTAATTCCCGCCGCGCTGCTTTTACTCTCTGCCGCGGCGCTTGTGGGCAACAGCTACAATCCGTTTCTTTATTTCAGATTTTAAAAAGGGGGCTTCTTTATGGCGGAACAGAACAACACTATTACCGATGCGGAAGAAGTGCGCCTTCCCCCCGTTAATATGCGGAAATTAAGAATAATGAGCATATGGTTCGTCCGTTTTTTCTTCGTTTTGCTTTTTTCGTTTTTTGTTTTATCGCTTATAATACCGCTGCGCCCGAAATATTCGGAAAGCGAAAAGCGCGAGCTTACAAAATTCCCGAAATTTACGCTTACAGCCCTTGTCTCGGGCGATTATTTCGACGGAATAAACAGCTGGTATTCCGATACGTTTCCTTTAAGAGAAAAGCTGACGGATATTAACGCCTTTTTCTCCGTTTTTTACGGCAAGACCGACGTTCAAATACAGGGTGACGTTGAAAAGGGCGACGATATACCCGAGAGTCACCCGGGAGATACATCCGATGTATCGTCAAATGTATCGTCCGACGCGTCCTCTGCGGAGTCGAGCGAGCCCTCAAAGCCCGAAAGCTCATCCTCCTCCGAGCCGCCGAAACAGCAAACGCCCGCGCAGACCCAAACAACCCAAACCCTCGGCGCGCTGCTTATCAAGGGTGACACAGCGTATGAATACTATAATTTCGTGCGCAGCACGGCTGACCTATATGTAAGCGCAATAAGCCGCGCGGGAACGCTGCTCGCGGGCAAAACAAACGTATATGATATGGTTGTGCCCACAAGCATGGGCATTACCGCACCCGATAATGTTGTGGCGACCATAAACACATCGGATCAGAAAAAAGCAATAGATTATATGTACTCGGGCATTGCCAAAAACGGCGTTAAAACCGTTTCAATTTACGATACGCTTAAAGCCCGCCGCAACGAGTATATTTACTTCCGCACCGACCACCACTGGACGGCGCTCGGCGCTTATTACGCATACTGCGATTTTATAAAGGCGGCAGGCGGCACGCCCGCTGCGCTTGACAGCTTTAAGGTGCATGAGTTCCCGAATTATTTAGGCTCTTTCTACAATTCAAGCAAAAAGCTGCCGCAGCTAGCGGCTAACCCCGACACGGTATTTGCTTATGAGCCGCAGGAAACAAATACTATAGAAATTCATTATTCAAAAACCTCGGTTAAAAATGAAGCGATTATTTCCGATATGACAAACGTTCCGTCCAAATATCTCACCTTTATAAAGGGCGACCGCCCCTACAGCATTATTCACAACCCCGCAAAGACAGACGGCTCTGTGTGCGTGCTTGTAAAGGAATCGTTCGGAAATGCGTTCGCGCCTTTCTTAGTTCCCAATTACCAAACCGTTTATATTATAGACTACCGCTATTTTGCAAGCGTTGACAGCCGCGGAATAGCACAGTTCTGCACCGACGTTAAAGCGACAGACCTGCTGTTTTTAAATAATATTTCCGCCACGCGCAATAAGGACCTTGTAAACTCAATAAACGCTTTGGTAAGATAACACTTGACATTTTAAACGTACGGTGTTATTATAAGTAAAAATGCAACGATAAAGGAAAGTAGCAACACTTCCGCCTTTAAGAGAGCCTTTGCCGCGGCTGTAAGCGAGGGCAGGTATGGGTCTTGTGAAGTTCCCTTTTGAGCAGCGTGGCTGAAAAGCGCAGTAGGCGGCGACGGAAGAACACCGTTATAGGTTCTAAAGAGTGTTTGCTCTCGGAGCGAAAATTACGGGTGGTACCGCGGAGACTTTTTGTACTTCGTCCTGTTTTTACAGGGCGGAGTTTATTTTTTTGTGTGGAGGAAAAGCAATGAAAGAGAAAATTGACGCCATAAGAGCGGCGGCAAAGGCTGCCATTGAAAAAACGGCAAGCGAAAACGAAATTGAAGAATTAAGGGTAAAATACTTAGGTAAAAAGGGCGAGCTTACGGCAATGCTCAAACAAATGGGCTCGCTTTCGCCCGAGGAGCGCCCCGCTATGGGTCAGCTTGTGAACGAGGCTAAGCAAAAACTTGAAATGCTTATAGCCGAGAAAAAGACGGAAATGAAGCAAAAAGCCACCGAGGCAAAGCTTAAAGCCGAAACGATTGATATTACCATGCCCGCAAAAGAGGTTAAAACGGGCGGCATACACCCGCTTAATCACGTTGTAAACGATATGATAGATATTTTCCAGTCTATGGGCTTTGACGTGGTAGACGGACCCGAGGTTGAAACCGACCACTATAATTTTGAGTGCCTGAACGTTCCGGCGGATCACCCCGCACGCGATATGCAGGACACCTTCTATTTAGGCGAAAACCTGCTTTTGCGCACACAGACCTCCGCCGCGCAGATAAGAACAATGGAAACAAGAAAACCGCCGATACGCGTTATATGCCCCGGCAGAGTGTACCGCGCTGACGAGGTTGACGCTACCCATTCACCCGTTTTCCACCAGCTTGAGGGTCTTGTGGTTGATAAGGGCATTACCATGTGCGACCTTAAGGGCGTGCTTGAGCAGTTTGCAAGGGAAATTTACGGCAAGGATACAAAGGTGCGTTTCCGCCCCTCGTTCTTCCCGTTTACAGAGCCGAGTGTTGAAGTGGACGTTTCGTGCAGCGAGTGCGGGGGCAAGGGCTGCCGCGTTTGCAAGGGCGCAGGCTGGATAGAAATTTTGGGCGCGGGTATGGTGCACCCGAACGTTCTGCGCTCCTGCGGAATTGACCCCGACGTTTATACCGGCTTTGCGTTCGGCATAGGCATTGACCGAATTACCACAACACGCTATAAAATAAGCGACATCCGCCTGCTTTTCGAGAACGACAAGCGTTTCTTAGAGCAGTTTTAAAGGGGGTAAAAACAAATGAAAATTTCACTTGAGGCTTTAAAAAGATATGTTGATATAAACGTTCCCGTTGAGGAGCTTTGTGACCGTATGGTTATGGCGGGCTTTGAAATTGAGGAAATGGAAAAGCAGGGCGAAAACATTAAAAACGTTGTAGCCGCTAAAATTTTAAAAATAACTCCGCATGAAAACAGCGACCACTTGCAGATATGCCAAATGGATGTGGGTAAGAATGAGCCTGTTCAAATTGTTACGGGCGCGCAGAATATACACGAGGGCGATTACGTTCCCGCCGCGCTTGATAACAGCTACCTGCCGAACGGCGCGCACATTGTTGCGGGCAAGCTGCGCGGCGCCATGTCAAACGGTATGCTCTGCTCGGGCGGCGAACTGTGCCTTACCGAGGCTGATTACGAGGGCGCCGCGGTTAACGGCATACTTATTTTAAAGGGAGAGCCGAAACCGGGCACCGATATGCGCGAGGTTTTGGGGCTTAACGATTATATAATAGACTTTAAAATTACCGCCAACCGCCCCGATTGCAACTGCTTTTTGGGCGTTGCAAAGGAAATTTCGGTAGTGTTAGGCACTGAATTTAAAGCGCCTAAGCCGGAATATAAAACGGTGGGACAGAATATATCTGATTATATAAGCATTGAGGTGCGCAATTTTGATTTATGCCCCCGCTATATAGGCAGGGTGGTTAAAAACCTGCGCATAAAGGAATCGCCCGAGTGGATGAAAAAGGCGATAACCGCCTCGGGTATGCGCCCCATTAACAATATTGTTGATATTACAAATTTTGTAATGCTTGAAACGGGTCAGCCCATGCACGCCTTTAACTATAACGATATAGGCGGGCATAAAATAATCGTTCGCAACGCCGAAGAGGGCGAGACCATAACCACACTTGACGGCACAGACCACAATTTGACCACCGATATGCTGGTTATTGCGGACGGCGAAAAGCCCTCGTGTCTTGCGGGTATAATGGGCGGCAAGGAAAGCGAAATTGAAAGCGACACCACAGACCTGTTCTTAGAGTCGGCAAAGTTCCGCCGCGATAACATTCGCCACACGGGCAGAGCGCTCGGTATTCGCACCGAGGCGAGCGGCAGATATGAACGCGGCGTTGATATTATGAACGTTTCCTACGCCATGGAGCGCGCCTTGCAGCTTATTTCAGAGCTTGACGCGGGCGATATTATAGACGGCGAAATTGACCTTAACAACGGTCTGCCCGAGGAAAGAATTATAAATGTTACAACCGATAAAATTATGGAGCTTATCGGCGTAGATGTGCCCGATGAAAAAATTGTTTCCATTTTAAACAGTCTGCATTTGCCCACCACCGCAAACGGAAAGGAGCTTACCGTGCGCGTGCCCTCTATACGCGACGACATTGAGGGCAGAGCCGATTTAGCCGAGGAGGTTATGCGGATTTACGGCTACGACCACATTATAGGCAAGCCGATGCGCGGCGACGTGGTGCGCGGCAAAAAGCTGCCCGAGCGTATAAAGTGCGATAAAATAAAGGACTTTATGACCGCCGCGGGTGCCCGTGAAATTGCAACCTATTCATTTATAAGCTCCGCCGCTATTGATACCCTGCTTTTGGATGAAAACGACGAGCGCCGCAAACAAATCAAGATTATAAACCCGCTCGGTGATGAATACTCTACAATGCGCACCCAGCTTACAACAAGTATGCTGTCGGTTTTGGCAACCAACATCAACCGCAAGATAACGGACGGCAGATTTTACGAAATTTCAAAGCGGTTTATTGCAAAGCAGCTGCCAATAACCGAGCAGCCCGACGAGATACCCACAATGTCAGTGGGAATTTACGGCAAGGATGAAGATTTCTTCACCTTAAAGGGCATAATAGAGGGTGTAATGCGGCTTTGTGGCGCGCACACGCAGTATGAAGTGAGCAACGAACCGTATCTCCACCCGGGCAGACAGGCGCTTGTAAAGGCGAACAATACGGTTGCAGCCGTTTTCGGCGAGCTGCAACCGACGGTTGCAGCGGAATACGGCATTGACTGCCGCGTATACGTTGCGGAAATCAAGCTTGATGTATTGCTCGGCATAAACAAGCGCAAAACCGTTTATAAGCCGCTGCCCAAGTTCCCTGCGGTTGAGCGCGATTTTGCAATGCTCTGCGATAAGGACTTACCCGTGGGCGCGCTTGAAAAGGCGATAACCAAGGGCGCAGGCAGGCTGCTTGAAAGGCTGGAGCTTTTCGATGTATACTCAGGCTCGCAAATACCCGAGGGCAAAAAGAGCGTGGCTTACAGCGTGTGGCTGCGTTCTGCCGACGCAACGCTTTCCGATAAAGATATTGATACGGTAAACGCCGCAATAATTAAAAATCTTGAAAGCGCGGGCGCAGAGCTTAGAAAATAGTGCTTGAACTTTTTTGAAAAAAGGTATAAAATAATTATAAACAGTTGTGAGAGGTGTAATTTATGAATGACAGAACAATGACCTTTTCAATAGGCGACCAGACAGAACAGGAAATAAGGAATATTTTGACCCTGGTTTATGACGCGCTTAAAGAAAAAGGTTACAACCCCATAAACCAGATAGTCGGATATATTTTGTCCGAAGACCCCACTTATATTACAACCCACAACAATGCGCGTAATCTTATAAGAAAGATTGACCGCGATACGCTCTTGCAGTCGCTTGTAAAATATTATTTAAGCGCGTAAGGGGGATATTTGTATGAAAAAGCTGCTTTACATTCTCCTTTTTCTGCAAATCATCAGCGGAGTATTCATCTTTTTTATGCTTATCGGCAGCGATGCCTTTACGGCTGTTCTTGCCGGGTTTATCTGTATTCTTCAAATAGCCCTTACCATTTCGGTAATACGCAATACCGAGGATATAGAGCAGTTAAACGAGGAAACCACTTGGCTCAGAACAAAGCTCAAAGGGCTTGAGAATATAGTAAATCCCTATAATTCGCCGGAGTCTGCCGTACCGGCGGCATACCATGGCGAAGCCGCCCGCGGCACTTGGGAATGTGTAAAATGCGGCACGGTAAACAAGGCGGGAACAGATACCTGCCAAAGCTGCGGCGCCGCATATTCTGCCGCAATCAACCCCACAAGCAACCCCTATGCCAAAAAGAAACCGCGCGTAAGCAGGTTTGTAAAATAATTTTAAAAAGAAACAGCCGCTGAGAGTACCGTTTGCGGTAACTCTCAGCGGCATATTTTTTACTGAGTATTGCAGCTTGATTATATTTTCTAAAGGTTAAATCGGTTTTTTCTCAAACCGTTTATAAATCTTATCCACAAGGAAACAGGCGAAAATACCTATAAACGCGCCGAGCAATGCGCCCGCCAAAACATCGGTGGGATAGTGCACATAAAGGTACAGGCGGGAAAGCGCTATTAAAACGGCGAGTACAAGCGCCGGAATACCGAAACGCTTATCCCTTATAAGCAGCACGGTTGCCGCCTCAAACGAGGCGAGCGTATGCCCCGAGGGGAACGAAAAGTCCGAAAGCGCCTTTACAAGCAGCTCCGCCTGCATTGTTTCATTTATGATATAAGGTCTGTCTCTTGCAATAGCGTTTTTCAGTATTACATTACCTATTATAAGCCCTAAAAGCAGCGCTGTGCCCATCATAACGCCCGTTTTGCGGGTCTTTTTTATTATTATAAGAATAAGTGCCACCGCAATCCAAAAAATGCCCTTATCGCCGAAAAGGGTTATTATTGGCATTACCTTATCAAGAAACGGGCAGGCAAAGGTATCATGGATAAAATTAAGTATATTTATTTCAAAATCATTCATCTTTTTTATCTCCCGTGTTCTGCATATCAAGCACCTTGTATGTATCGCCGTCGCGGCGGAGATATACATATTTATCAAAGTGATCCTGATATTTTTCGCCCTTGCGCGTCAGCTCGTTTATAAGGGTAACGCGGCAGCTGAACAGGTCGCTGCTGTATTTATGAAAATCAGAGGTTTTAAGGTCCTTTATTTCATATTTATCATGGTCAAGAACGAATATAACAAGGCTTGTACGCAAGTTTTTATAAAACTTTGTATCTGTGGCCATATATTTGCGAATCTGCGTCATTGAGGAGTCATTCTGCATATACTCGGCGTAAACGCTTGCAGCCTTGCCCGCAATTTTGCCTACCGCCTCTTTTTCCGCAAATTCCTGAACCACATTGTAAACAGTGCCGTTTTTTTCCACCGGGAGCGAGGTGCTGCCCGATTTTGCCGTTATTTGCGGCTCGTCGCTCAGCATATTATCAAGCGTTATTATCTGCTTGTTTATTATATTCGTACCTTTGGTGAGTGAACTGTCAATATCCGGCAGTTCTTCGTTCTTGCGGTCCTCGTTTTTAACGGTAACTCCGTTTACCGAAATTTCCGCATCGGACGTGGCGGAGATTTTATAGGTTTTATAAAGCTTTTTATCAAAATCTATTCCCGAAATTGTGTAGCGTTTTTTATCGTCACGCTTTAAATAAACGCTCATAAGCTTGATGTCGCCAGATTTTACCGAGTAGGCAAGGTCACAGCCCTCGGGCTTGATTGAGGAGGTTGCAAAGGTAAGCTCCTTATCCTTTGTTGCGGCGGACACCGCTTTATCAAGGCTTTCGTTTGTTTCGTATTTTGAAACGTTTATATGGTATTTATCCTTTACAGCGGATAATTTGCCGCTTTTAACATCATTATTCATAAAAGCCGACATTATCTGCTCGGGCTGCGCCGCCTCATATTTTTTAAGCCAGCTGCCGAATACGAAAAGGAATATTATAAGCGCCGCAACAAAAATTGCAATGGCGGAAAAGTAAATTTTATAGAACAAAGAGCGGGTTTTCATTTCTTTTCCTCCGATACAATAAAGTAGGTGGGAATCCTGCGCGGGTTTGTAAACGCCTTGTATCTGTTTACAAGCCCTTTAAGCTGGTAGGGGTCAAGCTGCGATTTATCAACAGAATATTTATCAAAATAATTGCGGTAGTACATCATAGCAGATGAGCCGCCGTCCAACATTCCCGCGTTTACCGCGCCGTAGGAAACCATAATGTCTATAACGTCGTTTCTTGTGGCGCCTATACTGTCTACCGAGCGTCCGTCGGTCACAAGCATTATAACCGTGCCGTCCGCACGCTGACCTATTGCGGTGCGCTGCGCGGTACCGGTATCGTTATCGGCATGGAAAAGCTTTATATCGTCGCCGTTTTGCTGTATAAGCACGTTACCCGTCTGGAAGCAAACCGCGTCGCGTATGCCTAGCTCATCGGCCTCTTTTTTAGTCATACCCTCGCGGCAGACAAGCTTATCGTTTTTATCAAAGCCGAAAAACGAGCGCTTTAGTCCGTCGTTCCAAACGTTTTTGCCGCCCGAATAGGTAAGCCCCATAGGCTTAGCGCCGGTGCCCTGACCGCCAGCGTCGGCAAATTCGCCGCCGTTTATGGCAACCGTGCAGTTATATTTTTGCACAATATCAAAAATTCTGGCGCCCGCCGTAGCCGAGGCGTAATTTTCTGATGATGTACCCACGCTTACGCGCTTGGGGTCGCGTATAAGTAAAAGATAGCCCTTAAATTTGGACTCGTTGAGGTATATAAGCTTCATACCGTCAATCGCGTCCTCCCATTCGTCGGCGTCGGTGTTTTTATAATCGTCCGCGCCTATTACGTCAACGTTTACCTTTTCACTGTCCGCAATTATTTTATTTACCGTAGACGCGGGCAAAAACAGGGTGGGTATCCATTTTGTGGCGCTTGCTTCCTTTGCCATTATAACCGTCATATTGCGCAGGCTCTTGCTCGGGCCGTAGCAAATCATAAGCGCCGCGGAAATAACGAAAACAAGCACCATTACAATTGCCGTGCCGAGCGACAAAAGACTTCTTTTTACAACCGTTCCGGTGGTAAGCTTTTTTCTTCTTCTTTTTTTACCCATATCCTTATTACCCTTCGTTTCCGCAAAAACCCATGTTTGCTGAATACGGTAGTTGACAAAGAAAATTACCGTGTCTATTATAAGCTTAATAACCGTTGCAAGGAACGGCGTAGCTTTAAGCAAATGCGAAACAAGGGTTACAAGCCCTGCGGAAATAAACATTTGCGGAATTGCAAGCGCGTAGTAGCGCGCAAGCTTGCCGTGTGATTTTGAGGTTGAATTGAATACCTTCGTTCGGTTTATATTGTAATTGATAAGCGAGGAAAATACTCTTGCTATGGCGGTGGCGCCAAGCTCTGCCCATTTGCCCATAGCAGAGCCCAGCAGCTTCATTACAAGGTAGAATACTGATAAATCAGCGATAAAGGATATAGCCGAGCTTAAAAAATATACAAGTATAAATCGGTAAATTCTGAGGGAGTCCTGTATCGGGCGGAAATGCGAGGTTGCGTTTTCCTCTATGTATACAGTTTCAATAGGCACTTCCTTTATTTTAACGCCGCACTGCCTGAATTTAAGCAGCATATTGGTTTCGTACTCAAAGCGGTCACCCTTTACCGATAAAAGCAGCGGCAGCAGGGACACGGGAAAAGCTCGGAGCCCTGTTTGGGTATCGGATATTTCCATACCGCAAAGCACTTTAAATACCCAAGAGGTCATATGGTTGCCCATTCGGCTGCGTTTCGGTACGTCCTCCCCCGAAAAATCGCGGCAGCCGAGCACGGCGCCTTTGCCTATGCCCTCAAGTGCAGCGGCGCAGGCGGCTGCGTCCACGGGGCTGTGCTGACCGTCGCCGTCAACCGTTACTACGCCCGCGGCGTCGGGGCAGTTGCGCAGAATATGGCGGAAAGCCACCTTTAAAGCCGCTCCCTTTCCGTGGTTTTGCCGACGGTGTATAACGGTTATATTCTCATCCGAATGAGGGAAATTATCAAGATGCTCTTTATCGCTTCCGTCGTTTACTATGATGATTTTTTCAAACCCCGCGTTCAACATTCCGCTGACGGTTCTTTTCAGCTTTTCATCCGGGTTGAGCGAGGGAATTATCACATAGACATTATTCGACACATTTTTCACTCCCAAAATATTCGATAACATATTACATTATAATCCCGCGCCGATAATATTACAAGTAACAAAAAAGAAACAAAAACGCAGCTGTGCCCGTTAAGATTGCAGCTTTTTAAGCTCGTAAAATCTGCCCTTTTTAGCCATAAGCTCATCGTATGTACCGTATTCAACGCATCTGCCGCCGTCCATAACGGCGATTTTATCGGCGTTTTTTATGGTGGATAAGCGGTGCGCCACAATAAACGTGGTTCTGTCGGCAGTAAGGTTTTCTATCGCGGTTTGAATTTCCCTTTCGGTTACGGAGTCCAGCGCGCTTGTAGCCTCATCAAAAATTATAACGCGCGGGTTTCTTATTATTGCGCGTGCAATGGAAATTCGCTGCCGCTGACCGCCTGAAAGCTTAGCGCCGTGCTCGCCCACCACGGTGTTTATTCCGTCGGGCAGCTTTTCAATAACGCTTTCAAGCCTTGCCGCCTTTACGGCGTAATCAAGCATTTCTTTGGTTACGTTTTTTCTGCCGTAGGTTATGTTTTCCTTTATTGTGCCCGAAAAAAGTATTGAGTTTTGCGGCACTACCGATATAAACTTTCTGTAAGAGCGCATATTTATTTTATCCGCATTGGTTCCGTCTATTTTAAAGCTGCCGCTGTCTATTTGGTTAAAGCCTATAACGAGGTTGAGCACCGTTGATTTACCCGAACCCGATTCGCCCACAAGCGCCACAGTCTCGCCCGGGCTTACCGTAAGCGAAAAGCCGTTCAGCACGGGCGTGCGGTCGTCATATTTAAAGCAGACGTCCTTAAACTCATAGCTGCCCTCAAGGTTTTTCATTTTTATTTTTCGGTCGTTATTCTCAATATCGTGCGAATTGAGTATTTCGCCTATTGAGTTTATTGCCTCGGCGCCCTTCGAAATAATGGGCAACAGCCCTATTATGCTTGAAACCTGCCCTATAAGCGCGCCGAAATAGCTTTGATAAAGCGATACGTCCCCTATTGTTATTTGCCCCTTGAACGCCAAAAATCCCGTAAAGAAAAGGCATATCATTTGAAACAGTGAAAACATTACCCAGTTAACCGAGCCGAATACGGCGTATATTTTATCCATTTTATAGCCGCTTTCGGCTATATCGGTAACACTGGCAGTGAGTTTTTTAATCTCGTTTTTTTCAAGCGCGTGCGCCCGCGTTACGGGAATAAGCTCCTCCATATCCAGCACATCCGACGCGGTGCTTTCCATTTTCTTGCGGAAATCGTGGCTTTGCGCCCGCATTTTCTTTTTAAAAATATTGCTTAAAAATACCGCAAAGGGCACGCAAACCAAAAACATAAGAAAAACATATATATTCTTGGTTATTACTATTGCAAGCGATATTGCCATATTGGTAACAACGGTAAGCGTGGTGGTGAAAATCTGCCCCGTAAAGTTTTCAATCGCCTCAACATCACGCATTACCTTCGACTGTATTTTGCCGGATTCGGTTTCCTTATGGAAAGTAACCGACAGTTGCTGCAGCTTTCTTATCATAGCACCGCGAAGTCCCGCCTCAACGCTGCGCTGCGCGCGGCTTAAATACATCATATAAAGCGTGTGAGTGGGAATATTCTGCAAGAGAATTACCACCGTTACCGTGCCGTAAATTATAAACCTTTTCACGGCGTCATCCGGCTTTTCGGTAGCTATATTTATAACTCCCGCGGTTATAAGCGGAATTATCCATGTGGGCGAAACCTTAATGAAAAACATAAGCGCCGACATTAAAAGATTACCGTAATTCCCCTTGTAAAAACGAAAAAGCGTTGCCAAAAATCCCCGGCTTTCACCGGAATAACAATCAAGCAACGTTTTTTCTTCTTTTAATATTTTTTCTCTGTCGAACTGTGGCTTTGCCGTTGTCATAGCAGACACCCCATTTATATTTTTTATTATTGGGTGTACACATATTACCACAAATAAAAATGAAGTCAATACTTTTTTTGAAAAGCTGTTAATTTTAAGCTATTTCGGAATAAGGCTAATTTTGTAAACCATTTTTTAAAACGGCTTTTAAAAATTCCGTGACCGCGCCGAGGTATGCTTTTTTATCCGTCATATAGCTCATACCGTGCCCCGCGGCAGGCACGGTAAGTATTTTTTTGCCCGCCGAACGGCAGCGCTTATGGTTTTCCCTGCCCATATCGCAGGGCACAAAGCGGTCGTCCTCGCCGTGGATAAAAAGAACGGGAATATTGCACCCATCCATAGCCGCCGCGGCAGATGTTTCCTCAATATCAAAGCCGCCGAAAAGCATACCACCGAGTCTTACCAAAAAATATGTGGGGAAAACAGGATAATGCATTTCGCAAATGACCTTTTTAATTATTGCCTTTGGCGAGCTGTAACCGCAATCCGCCACTATGCCCACCACGTTTCGCGGCAAATCAAGCCCCGCCGCCATAAGCACGGTAGCCGCTCCCATCGACATACCGTAAAGCACAATTTCGCAGTTCTTGCCCGCCCTTGACGCAACGTAATTCACCCAGGAGAGGCAGTCGCGCCTTTCCTTTATACCGAAAGTAAGGCATTTGCCCTCGCTTTTTCCGTGGGCGCGCTGGTCAACAAGCAGCACGTTGAACCCCGCTTCAATTCCGAATTTAAGCCCGCCGCAGAAATCCCTTTCAGCACCGCTTCTGTACCCGTGCATCATTATAAGCCACGGCGCGCCTTTATTTGCAAAATAACATTTCCCGAAAAGGCGCAGACCGTCATATGATGTAACGGTGACCTCTTTATACGGAATTTCAAGCGCCTCGCTTATCATCTGCCGTGCGGCGTCCCTATAAGGCGCGTATTGCTCGGTATCGGGCATTTCAAAAAGCGACTCCCTGCTCTGCTTCGGCACAGAAAACGCCAAACGGTAGCAAAAATAAGCCGCCGCGATAATAAGCAAAATTAAAAATAAAATTATAAAAGCCGCAACCATTTAAGGCTGCACCCCCCGAAAATGAATATAAAGGAAAAATAAGGGCAAAAATACATATAAAAGAAGGTGGATTATGGAAACGAAAAAACGCCGTAATTTTTTAATAACGGCAGCGGTACTTACCGCCACGGCGGTAATAATATTGATTGTAATAGGGCTGGCGGCGGAAAACAGGAATTACGAGCCGTCGGGTTGGGTGCTTAAAGCCTACGGAAATTCCGTGGCGCTTTATAATGACGGAAAAGTAAACGCCGTGTTCGGTGAAATAAGCCTTGAAGAATTACCCGAGGAGGATAAGCGCATTCTGGAAAACGGAATTGCTTTCCCCACCCGCGAAGAAGCGGTGCAGGCAATTGAAGATTATGAATAAAAATTAATCCTATACTATAATGCCCGCGAAAATTAATTATACCCCCGATTTGTATTTTAATCAACATATTTATAAAAAGTACCCCCCGAAATTTAAAATTGGGTATTGAAATTTTAAAAAAATATGGTAAAATAGTATTTAATCGGGGGTTTAGCTCAGCTGGTCAGAGTGCCTGCTTCACACGCAGGAGGTCGGCGGTTCGAGCCCGCCAGTCCCCACCAAAAATCCCGTTCACTTTTGTGAATGGGATTTTTACTTTTTACCTCTTAACTCTCAGGCAAAACAATCAATATAACCCGAACAGGCGCAGCAGCTTTTGCCAGAAGGTAAGCTTTGTTTCTTTTACGGCGCTGCTTACCTCAGTCTCGGCTTTTTCAACCGCCGCCGTTTTAATTGCGAACTGAACAGAGCCGACACTGGTATTCTTTTCGGAAATGAACGATACTGTTTCAGCATTATTACCCGTAACCGAAGAAATCATATTATCAATTTCATCGCTTATCTGTTCATCTATATTGGAGGTTTTGTTACTGAATTCTGCCGTGCCGTTTGCAAGCTCCTTTGTTCCGCCGTACAGCTTGCCTACGGCGCCGGTCATTTCCCCTACCGATATTTTCAGCTTGCCTGTGTTGGTATACAGCGCGTCCATATTCAGCTTTAATTCTTTTGCCCCCTGTGCGGCATTGCTTACGGCGCCTGTGTAATCAAGAAGTCCCTGATAAAATTCGCCGTAGCTGTCAAGCTGTTCCTTTAGTCCCGAAATCTGCTGTAATACTGTTTGATACGCCGCCTTGTGCGCTGTATCGGCATTCATTTTTTTAAGCAGCTCCATAAGCACTGCCGAATAGTTGGCGGGGTGAGCGTAACGGCAGCCATACCGTTAGCTTCCAGCTGACTGTTCAGCGCCGCAGCAGCCGCGGTGCAAAGCCCCTCATACGCCGTGTAAGCCGCGGCGGTAAGCTGGCCGTTTTTTGCCGTAATATCGGGTAAGACCCGAATAAAGCTCGCCCGCACCGCCTATAAGAGCGGCAACGCCCGAGTTAAGCTCGCCCACCTTGCCGTTAAGTGTTTCGGCGGCGCTGCTCAATTTGCCTGTTCCGTCGCGCACCTCTTTAACGCCGTTTATAGCAACCGCGTCCATTTCAAAATTCGTAACATCGGCTTTAATAACCGTTTCAATGCCCTTGCCCGGCAGCACAGTGTAGGTAAGCTGCTTATTGCTGCCCACGTTTGCAGCCGTTGCGCCGCTGCTTACAATATTTTTGCAAAGGTCGGTATTAAGCGTAAAAGAAGCCTGCAAAGCATAATCATCATAAAAGCTGCCCTTGCAGTTTTCATTTTTACTAACCGAAAAGCGAATTTCCAGCGCGCCGCTTTTTCCCGCAATATCCTTAGCGGAATACTCCTTACCGTCCAAAAAGTAGCGAACCGAGATATTCCACGGTATAGCGGTTTTTTCAGCGTTCCCTGGTAGTAAACCTTATCGGCGGCAGACGTTAAGGTTATTTTATCGCCGCTTTGTGTAACTTTATCGGTCGTGTTAAGCATTTTAACGGCGGTGTAGTCGCCGTAATCGGTAATATTACCGGAGCCGCCAAAGAGCCTAAAAGCAATACGGATAATGCCGCCGCGGTAATTTTTTTAATGTATTTCATTGTGAAACAGCCTCCTTAGATTTTTTAACGATATTTTTATTACATAAATACAGCAGACCCGGCAATACAAACAGCACTATTGCAAGCGAGCAAAGCGTGCCTTTACCGAGAAAATACCCCAGCTGCGAGAGCAGCCCGTGGGTTGAAAACGCACCGAGCAAAAAGCCGACTGCGGTTAAAACGCTTGCCGAGGTTAAAATTGAAACAGCCACCGCCGAGACGGTTTGAATTATTGCGTCGCGTTTGGCGTAGGTTTGGCGCATTTCTCTGTATCTGTCGGTAAAGAGTATAGCATAATCTACCGTGGCGCCCAGCTGAATTGAGCTTATAATAAGGTAAGCAATGTAGAAAATAGCCTGATTGCTGAAATACGGTATGGAAAGGTTTATCCAAATAGCGGTTTCGATTGAAAGCACAAGAATTATAGGCAAAACAAACGATTTCATTGTAAACAGCAGCACAACGAATACCGCGCCTATAGCCACCAAATTTACCTTTGCCATATCGGCGGTTGCGGTATCCATAAGGTCATAGGTAGATACGCCCTCGCCCGCAAGGTACCACTCGCCGGGGTAATATTTTTCCGCCGTTTTGCGAATATTTTCCACCAGCGAAAAGGTCTCATCACCCTCATAAGCGGCGTCAACCGTTAAAACCATTCGGGTGTATTTTTCGCTGTTCAGCTTAGAAAGCGTGCCGCTGTCCAAATACTGCTCGGGTATTACCTCGCCCACTGTATCAACATATGAAAGAATACTTTTAATCTGCGGAATACCGTGCAGTTCGCCCGATAATTCCGCCTGCGTTGCAGTGCTGTTTTTCGGCACCATAAGCACATAGGTATCGCGTTTGCCGAAAGCATTTTCTATTTTTTCGGTGTCCGCCTCAAGCTACGTGGCGCTGCCGAAAATGGGCGAGGCGCCGTAATAAAAGCTGTTCGCACTTGAGGCTAAATAGCAGGGCACAATTAAAATTGCAAATATAATTACAAATGGTATCATTACACGGCTTACGAATTTGCCGAAGCCCTTAAACGAGGGCATAAACGAGCGGTGCTGCGTTTTATCTATCAGCTTATAGGTGCTAAGTATCAAGGCGGGCATAAAAACAAAAACGGTAATAAGGCTTATTGCCACGCCCTTTGCCAAGGCAAGCCCTAAATCGGGGCCTATTCTGAACTGCATTAAGCAGAGCGCCAAAAAGCCGATAACGGTTGTAAGCCCGCTTGATAAAATTGAGCTTGTAGACATGGTAAGCGCCTGCACCATAGCGTCTTCGGGGTTATCGGCCGTTTGCCGGCACTCCGCAAAGCGGTGCAGCAGGAAAACCGAATAGTCAAGCGATACCGCAAGCTGTAAAATATTCCCCGCCGCATTGGTTACAAAGGAAATTTCGCCGAACATAAGGTTGCTACCTGCATTTATTATAATTGCAATTTCAAGCCCTCGAGCACCAAAAACGGCTCTGCAAACGAGGTGGTGGTGAGTATAAGCGCAAAAAGCACAAACGGCAAATAAAATAAGAAATACTGCAATAATTACTTTTCGGTGACTCACAATGTGTTTATAAAATTTCGTCATCAGTATTAAACTCCTCCCCGGAGACCGGATAATATGCGCCCGGCGCCGTTTTTAAATTCAACAGTATTTTGCTGCCGCTTACCGTTCCCGCAGCCGTGTAATACACGGTGCTTATAAGCGTTTTAACAGTGCCCGAAATAGTCAGTGTTCCGTCAGCAGATAACCTGCCGGAAAATGAATTTTTTCGGTTCATAACCTCCAGCCGACCCTCTACCCTGCCGCCTGTTTCTTTAATAACCATTGTTCCCATACGCCTGCCGAGCGGCGCCGATAAACAAACGCGGTATTTTTTTCGCTCATATTTCCGCTCCTTTCCTTTATTTCGCTAACCAGTATAATAAAGCGGCGCGGTAAATAAAACGGTCAAACAGGGGCATTTCGGGTAAAAAACCGTCAAATCGGTGCTGATTGTGGGGCAAATGAAATTCTGTTTTGAATTTTACGGACAAATATCCGGTATATGACCGTTGGATAATTTACCGGTCAAGTGTATAATGAATTAAAAGGAGCGGAAAAATTATGAAACACGAGGTTACAAGTCTGAACACAAAAAAACACTGGCGGCATCTTTAAAAAGATTTATGGAGAAAAACCTCTTTCAAAGATTACCGTCAGTGAAATTATTACCGATTGCGGCGTGAAACGCAAAACCTTTTATTATCATTTTGAAGATATTTACGCTTTGCTTAAATGGATGCTGGAGGAAGAAGCTATTGAGGTTGTAAAACAGTTTGATCTGCTTATGGATTACCGCGAGGCGGTGCTTTTTGTTCTTGACTATGTAAAAACCAATAAGCACCTTTTATGCTGCGCTTACGACAGCATGGGTCGCGACGAGATGAAACGCTTTTTTCACTCTGATTTTATAGGTATTATAAAAAATATTATCAGTAATACCGAGCAGCAGCTCGGCATATATGCCGAGGAACAGTACAAAGAGTTTCTCGCCCATTTTTATACCGAGGCTATCGCAGGAATGTTGATTGATGAATTCACTGATAAGGAAAGTCACAACCCCGAAAAAGCGGTAAAGTACATTTCCGTGGTTCTGAGAAACTCCTTGCCGAGCGTTTTAACCGCCGCCGAAATCGCGCGGTAAGCACCGTCAGTTTCTTATTGACCGATGCTGTTTTCTGAAAACCGACGGGCTTACGCCTTTTCTGATTTTAAAGTTATCGTCAAACGAAACCGTACATGAAAATCCCACCTGCTGCGCTATGGAAGAAATGGAATCGTTGGTTGAAATTAAAAGCTGCTCCGCCATTGTTATTCTGTAATTAATAACATACTGGTGCAGCGTTATTCCCTGGGTTGACAGCCACACCCTGCCTAAGTAATACGGGTGATACCCCACAAGCTCGGCAAGCTCGCGGTTGCTTATGGTTCTTGAATAGTTATTTTGTATATACCGCATAACCATATTGATTTTCTGCAATATAGCGGATGAAATCTCCGGCGTTGAAACAGCGCGGACTGCCTTTAAAATGATTTTTTTAAGAATATTTCCCGCAAATTCGCTGTAAAACATTTGCTGAAAGCTGCGTTCAAATACTATATTTTTCAAATCGTTATAATATTCCGATGAATTGTACATAATCAATTCTTTGTTAAGTATCGGGCAGTCTTCAATTTCATCCTTAAAAAACAAATCGTCAAATTTGTAATCGGGACCTATCATAATGGGGTTTATATTCTGATCGGTATCCGAGTATTTTTGCGAATAATCAAAATTTATAGACAGCAGGCTTATTGTCTCATCGCATAGAAACTGATATTTAAACCCCGCAGGCCAAATCATGAGCGTACCCTCGGAGAAGGAGTAAACCGTATCGTTTATAACAATTTCCCCTTTCCCCCGACTTACATAAAAAAGGCGGTTATCTATCGCCGTAAAGCAATTTTTGCTCGGAATGAATGAAAATTCCAATGAAAAACGCACAAAAGGACAAATATCAATCAATTTCAATTTTACTTCCCCCTTCTATGTAAAAAAGTATATAACATGTTATTCAATTAATCAAGCGTAATAATTCCGCCGAATTTTTCGTTTTTCCGGCGACAGGTGCGGCGGAAAAACACATTATAAGCGAAAAACCGCTTATAATGCGGTTTTCGGGGGGGACTGTGGTGGTTATGGCGCCGCGGTCGGCAGAAAAACGACGCTCCAAGGAAGTTTTTCGCCGAGCACCGCAAGAGTAAGGAGTGCAGTCCGAAAATCCGTGATTTTCGAGCGAACGGCATTCCCGGTGGGGAGCGTGTCGAAAAAGTCGACACGCTCAGACAGCCGTATTTTTTATTCGCGTATTGCAGGCTTGCTCAATATTCCCGTAGGCTTTAAAATATATGAATCGCTCCAATTGTCGCCCGTAGTCCGCCAGTAATTTGGTCCGTACCATATATCCTTTTTATTTGAATTATGCAATCCTCCGAAAGTGTTGTACCGATTACCGTACAGGGTAATTTCCAGCCTGTGCCTGCCCGCCGCGGTATTAATTTTGAGCCTATATGGGTCAAAAGCTATAAGCCCCTTTTTCTCACCGTCAACCGAAACGGAAATAACAGAGCCCCTATAATACGGTATGTTCACCTCAAATTCTCCGCATACGGTTTCAATATCGCATATGTATGTAATATTTCCGCCGTAAAACGGCAAGCCCTGCCGCGTTATATCGCCGAATTTTATCAGGCTTTGTTTTGCGGCAATCTGCGCTTTTTCACCGACAACCTCTACGCCGAAATCTCCTAAAAGATAGCAGTACTCAACATTTATATGATTAGCATACGGCATGGCGATAATCAGCTCGTTTTCGCCCGGACTTACCGTAGGCAGATTTACGGTTTTTATATCCTTATCCACATAAAACCCGCATACCTCCGATTTTACGGCGGTACCGTTGAAATATATTTCCGCAGTTTCGGCGTTTTCCAGCGCTATTAACGCGTTGTCAACCTCAATTTTGCTGTCAATAACAAACCTTAGCCAAAGCCTGTGGGTTACTTTTTCCTTTTCAACCGCCCACGGCTGCTCAAGTCTTTCGTATCTTAGCGGATAAGACAGCTTTTTACGGCAGGAATTATCAAGCCTTAATATTTCCTCTTTCGGGTTCCACGGTTCGTCATCCAGCTTATACTCCGCGTAATCCAAAAGTAATACGTTAGGCTCCTCAAGCCGATATTCTACCGCGTCCGCCGACTTTACCGTTTTTTTCTTTTGAGCAACGCATACGTCTTCGAAAGTCTTCGCTTCCGATACGGGGCAGAGCCTTAACAGCAGACTGTCATAAGAGTAAACGGTACGGTTTATTTCGGTAAACCCGTTTTTAACGGTCACAGGAACGGCGTATATTTCGCCGCTCAGCGTATCGTAAAGCTCGGCACCGTACTCTCCACGCAGCTTAACGGTTATATTTTGCGGGTTTAAGGCGTCCTTGTTATCGGGCTCCTTTGAATGGGCGACAAACAGCCACCTGAATTTTCCGTCTTTCCTAAAACAATGAACCAAATTATCGGTTCGGTTGCCGTCGGAATTAAGAATATCGACCCGCCTTACCTCTTCAACACTTTTTATAACGGCATTTTCCTCAAAGGGTATTTCTTCGGCAGAAGCCAAATATTCGTCCGCCGCTTTTTCGGCGTCGATATATATAGGCTTGTGTCCCGCGAATATTACGTTTCCGCCCTTTGACGAAAAATCTTTCAGAATTTTCAGCGTTGAAGACCTTATTGTATCGCAGCCCGCCACTATAACCGTTTTATAGCTTATGCTGCCGACTTTCAGCCTGTCGCCTGTTTCAACGTCCTGTGTTGTTAAAAGCGCCTCGTTTATATAATCGTAATCGATTAAATTACCGACCAACCATTTCGAAAGCGTCCCGAACATACCGTCAAGCTCATTGCGCCTTTTCAGGGTCAGATCGTTTGTTCCGAAATACAGCCAATAGCTTTCTATCGGGTGCACCACCGCAACGTCAACCAACGGTTCGCCCCTTACAAGCGCGGTGTTGATTCTTGCAAAATGGTCCTCAATATAGCCGTATTCCTTATACCAGGGCGACTGGTAGCTTATGGAAGCCGGATAATCCCTTTTTGCTTCCCCCGCCATAGTCATCATGGAAAGGTGCGGCACTCTTACGGTAATTCCCATTGCCGCCTGCCAATCACCCTGAAATTTATGCCCCCTGAAATCGAAATCCCAGTTTGTCACGCCGTACAGCTCGGATAAAACGCCCTCTCTGCCGTATTGGTGCGCGGCAGACTGAGCCTGCTTGGCTGTTGTGAAAAACACCTTGTTGCACAGCATATCCATTCCGGGCATTTGGAAAGAACGGAAGCCTCTCATGGCGTCGCCCGAATAATTGTTCTGCCCCCTGAGCGTATCCTCATCTGCCATGTGCCCCGTAAGCATAATTCCGTTTTGTTCGCACCAATCGCCGCAAACATCCGCCAGCGCCTCGGCAAAGCGCTCGGCGGTATGGTTGTGGTAATTATAGCGCACAGTGGATACGCTGTCCCTCTTTTCAAGGAAAAGCTCGGGTATTCTGTCGCTTATACGGCAGCCGCAGGCTTTAAAAAACGTTTCCTCAAGATCCATGCTCCATGGCAGAATTCCCGCCTTGTCGCTTTGGGCGGTATCAAGCGCCAGCTTTCTTGTAAACTGCGGTTCGTCAATAAATATTGCGGGTATAACGGTTGAAAACTTATCGCCTGCCGCCTGCTTGTATTTTTCGTGCGTGAGCTTTACAAATTCCTTTATTGTATCCCGGCTTAAAGTATTTGAGTAGGTTTGATTATTAAACCAAGGGTCGTTTTCGGGGGTGCATACATACGCATATTTTTTAAGCCCCTCTGCCTTACCGTCGGCTGCTATTTTTTTATAGCTTTCCATAAATCCGTCTTTCAGGATTATATCGTACGCTCCCAAAAGATAAGGCTTTCCGGTTATATATGCCTCCTCAAATCCGACGGAGTTTTCCATAGCGGAGCTTGTAAAGCACAAAAAACGCGCCCTGTGCTTAGGGTCCTTTGTGAGCAGACCGCCCGCATAGCCCGAGGGCCATCTGTCCTCATCGTAAAGCCATGTAAGCATACCCTCTTTTTCGCTTATTCCAGTGCAGTGGCGTATGCAGTCCATAAACTCCGCGCCTAAATACTCGGTATCAAGCCCCGTTCTTGAATGAGCGTGAAAGCCGCCGAAGCCCATTTCCTTAAAAACCTTTATCTGCTCTGTAAGAGCCTCGCGCTTCAGCTTTCCGTTCCACGACCAAAACGGCGTGCCTCTGTACTCGCGGGTGGGATTTTTAAACAGCTCCGAATCAAGCCGTTCTTCGCTTTTTCTTTGATACAGCATAAAAATTTAACTCCCCGATCCGGCGCCTTAAATACCGTAAACGAATATCGGCGAACCCGATACCTCAATTTCAACCTTGCCGTTTTCAACCTTTAAAACGGTTTCGTTACCCATAATGTCAACCACCCTTACGGTATCGCGGTCGGACTCAAAGATTCTTGTTTCCTTTTCTTTCCAGCGACTTTCCCATGCGGGCATGGGAATTCTTTTAACCCTGTTTACGCGCCCTTTCGCAGTTGTATTGGGCTGCAAATAAATGTTTGACCAAAGAACGGTAAGTTTTTCGCCGTTTTCCTTTTTCACGTCAAACGCTCTTAGTGTTCCGTATTCGTCTTCCTCGTATTTTTCGTTGTGAACGCACTCCTTGTAGCCGTCCAGTCTGCGGGTAAGATTAGCAAACGCCGCCGCCCACGGCTTCGGCATGTATACCCCGTTGTAATCGTAATTGTAAAGCGCGCCGAAATACATTTCGTTCCATTCGCTTGTGCCTATAAGTGCGCCCGTGCGGTCGTACATGCAGTAATAGTAGACCGATTCCGCCTTACCCTCAAGGAAAAACAGCGCTATTCGCGTATTGAAATCCGCCTGAGTACGAATATCTATCTCGGTAGTATCGCCGAACGCGGGCGTGGTTGGGTAGCCGGTTTCGGTTATAACAAGTCTCTTTTCGCCGTAACGCCTTATAAGTCTTTTCCAGCGCGTTATCGCATATTCATTGGAAAACGTATTTGCGTACATGCTTTCCATTTTGTTTGAAAATACCTTATCGGGGCCCGACGGACTGCTGTATGAATGTATATCTATCAACTCCGAATTATCCCACATCCCCGTTTCGTGGAATGCTTCCAGCCATTCCGTTGTTCCGTGGCAGTTGCTCTGCCAGATGACCTTATCCAGCATATCGGGATAATTTTTCGAGATATAATCGTAGGCTACATTATATGTGTAGGGAATATACTTCTCCTTTAAGAATTTCAGGCTCGTATCGTAATTTGCCTTGTAAGGCGAATCGGTTTCGTTTGCCATTACGAAATATTTTCCGCCTTTTATAAACGTTTCACAGGTCTGTTTAAGATTTTCCTTAAATTTATCAACCGATTCTGCGTTCAGGGCGCAGCCTGCACCGCCGAAATAGTCGGTGATATTATAATCTTTAAGGCGCTCAAGGAAGCCCTTTGTATCAAATGCCTCGCCTATTCGTATGCCGGATACCCCGAGCTTATCGAGTATGGAAAGCGTTGAGGTAGCCTGATCGTAGGTTTCGTGGTGCGGCGCGTCTATACCGAACGGGGATTTTTCCCTTGCGGTGAACTTATAATCCTCAAGCATTGCAAAGGGGTAGCACTCTCTGTACTCTTTCTTTCCGTCGCTTACATAAAGATTCAGGTAGTACATACCGTACTTTTCAAGCGTTAAATTAATGTTATGATCGGCGGCTTCCCCCGCGGATAAAGCGTTGTTGTAATAAATATTTGAAACAACGGCGTTATTGTAGTAATCCATTATGTTGTATCTTACGCTGTAACGAATGGGGCGCTTTGAAATATTGGTGACGTTGATATTCAAAGCAAGTTTCTTTCCTACAAACATTGTGTTGTTGTCATTTTTATCAATCGAGGCAATTCCCGCCGCAAAATCCATATCTCTGCCCGAAAACAGCGCTATGTAGCTTTCCTTTGCGCAAGCGGGGGTAAACACAAGCTCAAAATTATATTTATAGGATAAATCCACGGTATCCTTGGGCACCACTACGGGCAGTCTTGAAGTAGGCGCGCTCAGTCTGTAAAACTTGTTTGTGGTGTTTTCATCGCGGATAAATGTATAAAACGCGGTATCTCCGAATACCTCCGAGGTTGAAAGCGCGTCGACCTGACGGTATGCGAAATCGTTATTTTCGGGATAAAGCCAGTTGTAGCAAACACGTTTTTTAACAACCGGGCTTGTGTTTAAATACTTTCGCGCAAAGGCGCAGTTAACGGGCTGCTCTTCAAGCCCTATACAGTCCGCATAAGCCTCAACGGAAATGCAGTTTTGCCTGAAAATATATTTGTTCCTTGCCTCGCGCACCAATTTGTTGGCCCCGCCGGCATTGTAATATACCGTTACAGTTTCGTTTCCGTCTTCGCAGCCTGTAACAAAATTCCTTACGCCGCCGACTTCTAAAAGAACCTTTTTCTCGCGCGAGCTTAGAAGCATGCCGCCCGCGCCCTCAAGAACGGGAATAAGGCTTTCGCCCTTGTCTATTGCTATCAATTCGGTGTTTTCGTTTGTAATACCGTAGAAATATCCGCCCTTGGCGCATATGAATTTATAGTCGCCGTCTACCCGCTTAATGCTTTTTAAGTCGCCCGCCGTTTCATTTTTTATTTCAAAGGCGGAATCGCCGCGCTGACCTGGGCAAACGCCGAATTTCTCCCTGTCGGAAACATTGTTGAAATCCCCGACCGAGATATTCTCCACATCAGCCAATTGCCAGTTTTTCACATTGTCTATGGTCTTCATTTTAATTTCTCCCTTGCTCAATAAATATTGTATATGTATACCGGCGACCCGGTAAGAGGAATTGTTACCTTGCCGTTTTCTGCCTTATATACGGTTTCATTTCCCATAATGTCAATAACCCTTACTTCTTCATTATCGGTATCGAACACCGTATTATCGTATTTTTTCCACTGACTGTTCCACGGTAAAGTCGGCGTGCGCATGTTGGTATTGCCGTTTATATTCTTCTTACCGTTGGAAAGAATCTCGGAATTGGAATAAGCCACGAAAACCTTACCGTGTAAATCGGTATCGTATGAAAACGCCCTTACTCCGCCCGTATCGTAGCCCTCGTCATATTTCTCGGAAATCCTGCCGCTGTCTTTCCTTATGCTTTCAAGATTGCGCGTCATAACGGCAAAAGCAATTCCCGCGGGCTTTGGTTTTATTGTTCCGTAATAATCCTGTTTATAAAACAAACCGTAATTATACTGGTCGCTGTAATTGTCAAAGCCGCCGTTATACGAGGTTCTGTCATAAAACTGGTAATACTGTATTCTGTCCACCCCGTATGCCGCGCCGAGAGCGCCTATTCTCACGGTGTAATCCGCCTGTGTGCGCAGGCAAACCGACGTTTCGCTCAGCGGAGCGGTAGGATAGCCCACCTCGGTTAAATAAAAATCCTTTTCCTTTCCGTTTGCGTCCAAATGCTCGGGAGCCGATAAGCAGGATTTTATTCTTTGCAGACCCGCCTCAATATTCCACAGGTCTCCGCCGTAGCTCGGCTTGTTCATACCGTAAACGTCGGGCATCCACGGATTTCCGTAGATATGCGAGGTCAGCACCTTTATTTCATCCCAAATTGACGGAATATCCCCGAACCCGAAAAACTTCTCTATCCAGCTCGTCTCACAGGCGGACGCCTGCGTGGGAACGTAGGTTATATCAGGATAGTTCTGCTTTAACGCGTCATATGTCGGTCTGTACATGCAGTTGTAAAAAACGGGGTAAAGCTCATCCGCCGGTATATATGCGGGGTCGTTTTTATCCTTTAACGAATAAAGACTCATTTCGTTGCCGCATTCCATAGCGTCTACGTATTCCTTTTGCTTTTCCGCCGCGCTCAAAAACTTTGCAACATAATTGTCAATGTTTTGCGGGTCGGTATTGTTATCCGTTATGCCGCCGTTCATTTTTGTTATTCCGTTGCTTTTCAGCACGCTCATCATCTGCAAATATCCGTCTTCCGCACCGCCGCGTATATTTGCCGTTCCTATTTTAAGCATGAGCTTTGCCGTATCCGTATATTTTGAAAGCGTATATTCCTTTCCGTTTGCGGTAACCTTTCCCGCCGCGGCCGACGCTATTCCGAACGGGCTTGACGCGCTGTATTTATACTCATATTCGGGCAAAAGCGCAAACGGCCAGCACTCATAATATACCGTACTATCGGTAATAACATATAAGTTGAGCCAATAAATACCGTATTCGCCCGAAACGGTTACCGTTCTGTTGGCGTCAAGACCCGAAAGAACGGTGTTATCGGTAAACAGTCCCGCGGCCGTAACGGCGCCGCTGTAGCTTCTTATATCGTAGCGCAGACTGAATTTTATACTTCCGCTTTTCAGATTGGTGACGTTAATATTCAAATCAACCGAATCGCCCGTAAAAACGGTCGAATTGTCGTCGGTGGGCGTTACCGGCGCTATTCCCGCGGCAAAATCGGAATTTTTGCATTTGAAAACGCCCAAATAATCGGGCGACTGCCTTTCAGACAGCAGGTTTACAAACGAAACCGCATACTCGTATGTAAACGAAAGCTCCGTTCCGTTATCAAAATAAATCGGAATGTTATTGCCGCTCATGTTTTCGGTCATATTCCATTCGGTAGGCAGGCTCTTATCAAACAGAGAGGTATACATACCGATATACGGGGTCAGCCTGTCTATATATATCAGGCTGTCAAATTCCTGATACGGGTAATCGAGGTTATCGGGGTACACCCACTTTGAGCTGACCTGCGCTCTTGAAGAAGTATATCCGTTTTTGTAGGTGCGTACTATTTTCGATTTCGCGCGGTTGAATTCGGCGGTGCTTTGCGCTTTGATATTGTATTTTATCAGAATACGCGCGTCTTCAAATGTATAGGATACCCCCGCCTCGGATGAATTCTGCGCCCCGCCGGACAAATAATAATTAACGTTTAAAACCGTGTTCCCGTTTTCATCGGACGTTTCGGTAAAATTCTTCACGCCGCCCGTTAAAACCAGCGAATTGCCGTTGGTTCCGTATAAATACAGCTTTCCCGCTCCGTTAACGGCGTCAAAAAGCCCGCCGTTAGACTGTCTGAAAGCAATTGTTTCGTTTCCCAAAGAGTCTATGCCGTACGCGTAATCGGTTCCCTCATAATAGTATTTAAGGGATTGTCGGTCCGCCAAAGCGGATTCGGGAAAAGCCTGACCCGCCGCGCCGTAAAAATTATTCCGCGCACCGGGCGTTGCTTTTGATTTGCCGTTTTCAAGCTCATCCTCATTCGCGGCCATAAGCCCGTTCCACAGCGACACCGTTTCACCGTAATTACTGCTTTTAAGCACATATGCGGAATCGTAATCGGCTTTTACGCGGTTATTAATAAACGGCAGATTAAGCGCAAAGCATAAGCATATAAATAAAACAGCGCATTTTTTTAATATTTTCATACCGTTCCCGCCTATCCCAGTTTATCCGACATAAAATCACCTATCCACTTTTTCATTTTTACAAGGTCCTTTATGTCCGTTTTGCCGTCCGCATTAATATCCGAAACCGTATCGGCGTTTTCTGTTCCGCCAAGCAGAAGCTTTTTCATAAGCGACAGGTCGGATACATTCAATTTATTATCGGCGTTCATATCTCCCAAACAGACATATTTCGCCGTAAGCGTAACGTCTGCCGCAGTTTTAAATTCTTCGCCCGCTTTAATAACGCCTGTTTCCTCATTTGCATACCAGCCGATGAATTTCATACCTGCCACATGCTCTGCCGCAGGCAGGCTTATACCTACGTCAGCCGCCGCCCGAACGGTTTGCGAAAGCGACGTATATTCGTTTAGCAGCCGTATATTTTTAAAGGTTCCCGTAAGCTCAACGACAGGCGAACCCATATATTCAAAATGCTTTCTTCCGTCCCTGCTTTCAAACAGCAGCGTAACCCTATCGCCCTTTTTAAGCGCGGGCAGGCTGACGGCGGCTCCTGCGGAAATATCGTTTGTATAGCTTTCGTACAGAGTACCGTTCAGATATATTTTTGTATTCAGATTCGAAATGCTGCTTTGACCGTCGGTCAACGTCAGCCTTGCGTTCGCGTTCATAGGCGAGGTAAACCGCATATATATGCCTATATTCTCGTCATTTCCAGTATAGGCGTTTGTAAGCGTGCCCACGCACCCGTAAAATTTGTTTCGCTTATACAGCGGCTTTACGCTCTCATCCTTTACGTTGCTTCCGTATGTTGGGTACAGATTACCTATAACCCCATATGTACCGGTCACCAATTTCCCGTCAGCACATACGCAGTAGGGCAGCGCGCAATAGAAAAATCCCGATCGCATTATGCTGTAAGGCTTTAAATCCGTTTTTTCATCATTTGCGTTATAATAACCGAAGCTCCATGCAGGCTGCACTTTCTCCGCCGACGAAATATTAGTGTAATCCTTATAGCCGTTTGCCGTTTTGTTTTCGGCATAATCGGTGGCAATATATTTATACGAGCTTATTCCGCGCACGGTATTCGGCTGTTTCAGAATAAATTCGGGTATTCCTATGTTAATTTTACATTCGTCCGCCGAATACGCCTCAAACCAAACGGTATCGCCCTTGTTGAGCGTTGCCTGCTCTGTACAAAAAGCGGCTGCGGTTATATATTTCTTTTCTTCGCACAGCACGGATGTATCGCCGCCCGATTCTATAACCGTGCGGTATGTTACCGATTTCCCGTCGGTTTCAAGCGGTGCGGATATTTCATATTCTCCCGAATACGGGGCGGTAAAGCCGAAACGCATTTTCTCGCCCGCCACCGCATTGAAGACTATTTTTCTTTCGCACAAATCGTTTAAGCTGTCGGTTCTCTTTCTCGAATAATACAGCTCGTAGCATGAGTCCGCGTTTTCACTGTAAAGCTTTATATGCGCGTCCGTTTTTCCTTTATTTACAGACAGGGTTTTATCGGTGAAAATATTGTTTTCCGTCAGCTCCGTCTTATTTGTATTACCGTAAAGCCTGAAAACGGCTGATATATCGGTTGCCCTGCACACCTGAACGTCAAACGGCAGGCAAACATCTGCTGCGGGAACGGTAACGCTCCCGTCCAGCCCCAGATAGCTGAATGTGCCGCCGTCCTTGAAAACCGATACCACGAGCACCTCGCCGCCGCTGTTATCCGCGGTTATTTTCACGCCGCTCCCGGTTACCGTATAATCAAACGGCAAATCGCCGCTCGGCTTTTTGAAATTCGGGCAGAAATCCTTTTGAAGCGAAAACTTCCATACGCTGCCGGCGTTTGATTTTACCGCCTTGTCGGTATCGTATACCGAATCGAGAACAGAATATACCCCGTAAGCCGATTTTCCGGTTTTTTCAATCGCCGCCGCCTCGGTATCCGCGGCGCCGTCATCAAGCGTAGAAGATGTCAGACCGCTGAAAATTCCGCGCATAAACGCCGTGAGTCGCGCAAGAATACCGCTCCCGCCGTATGCACTGCGGGAGGCTTTAAGCAAAAAGGCGGGATTCCATGTAACATACAGAGATTCTCCCTTTTCTATTTCCTTATCGGCAGCCAGCTCAAAACGCACTGTATCTCCCGCCGACGCCTGAAATTCAAGGTCCTTAAAATCGGCGGACTCTCCGTTTTTAAGCGTTATCCATCCGCTTTCGGGATAAATAACCTCCCCGTTTTTGGTTATTCTGAGTTTCGCGTTATAGGCACTGTTTGTTGATACCGTAACGGTCGCCTTGCTGTTATACATATCGATAAACCCGTCCCGTTCGGGAATAAACACATAAGCAACCGCGGGCAATAAGCCTGTTATGCCGCCGTCGTTGTTTCTTATCTGCATGCTTCCCTTTTGCGATATACCTATATACCCCAATCTCGTGCCCGTGTTAGGGTACCAATTGTTCCACGCCCATCTGTCGGCGCGTATCCAATCGGGATTATTTATATCGGTGGTATACTCATAGTACCAGTAAGGCCCGACCTGCTTGTTATTGCTTATATCGGTTCTAAAATCGCATACGGCATTAAATAGCTGCGGGGCTTCGTCCGCCTCGCTTACGCTCCCCGTTACGGCGGCTGCCGTAACGCCGCCCAAAACAATTGCCGCGGCAAGTATTATCGCTGTCAACGCTTTTTTCATACGACATTTCCTTAAAGTTCAATTATTTAAAATCATCTATGCCGAACTTCCATTCTTCCCTATCCCTGAACGGGCGGTTGAATTTACGTTTCAGCACTCCCTTTTCCTCTAAGTGGCAGTAGCAGGCGGTATCGCAGGCTCTGCCGCAAATCGAGCATTGATAGGCATGCTGTGCCGGAGGATAAAAGTAAATTTCGTCAAGTATTTTTTTCGCGGTTTCGGCGGTTACTTTCGCCTCGCCCGCTATTATTTCTATGCGGTTATCCATATCCGCAAAAGCGTCGGGCGGCATAAAGGGATTTTTAGTGCCGTTAGCGCCATTGTAGTAAACCGCGCACTGCCACCTGTCAAGCTCGCCGTCGGGGGAGATCGCCTTTCCGGGGCATGCCTTTACGCATTTTCCGCAATTATCGCAAAGGTGCGGGGCGATAGTTTCGTCCGTCTCAATTTCGGCGTTTGTAAGAATAAAGCAGTACCTTACAAAGGGTCCGAAATCATCCGTAAGCAAAGCTCCGCTGAGCCCCTTTTCGCCAAGCCCGCATTTAACCGCGGCGTCTGTAAAATTCATCTGTGTTTCGGCGGTTCTGCCGCGGTATACCGCGTCGTAAGCCACTTCAGGGTTGGTGCTGTCATACTCCGCCATAATTTGCTGATGTCTGCGCTGCGGAACGGCAATATACCCGTTTTTCTCAATCAACGTAGCAATTTTCAGCTGCGCCATGGGCATTATGGTCTCTTCCATATTTTCAACGCCCATTGTTGTGTATTGGTAGTAGGTGGTTCCCTCTTCCGTACCTCTGTAAATACCCCTTAATACCCTGAACGCCAGCCCGATAACGGTTTTGGTATCGGGGTATATTTTAAAAATGGGGTCGTCGGGTGAAAAACGGCTTGACGGCGCAAAACCTATAATATCCGCAAAATTATCCTTTGCCAGCCTGATAATACTGTCTCTCATTACTCGATTTCTCCCTTCAAATGCCTATAGCAGGCAATATCGCACTTTCTCCCGCAAAGGCACGGCGCGTATCCCCACTGGGTATTCGGCAGAAAATTCATTTTTCCGAACAGCTTTCTCGCGCTTTGGCTGTCGAACCTTTTCTCACCGTTTAATATAGCCTCTCTTTCGGGGTCGTCCTTCAAAAATTCGTCAGTAATAAACGGGTTGGAACGGTGCGCGCCCTTATAGTACACCGCGCACTGCCATGTATCCAAGCCGTTCTCGCTTACGGCGCCGCCGGGACATGCCTTTATACATTCGCCGCATTTATCGCAGATATTTTCCGTAACAGGCTCATCGGGCTCAAGCGGCATATCCGTAATAATAAAGCAGTAACGCATAAACGGACCGTATTCCCTGTTGATTATTTTTCCGTTCAGCCCCGCTTCGCCGAGTCCGCAGCTTTTTGCCGCTTTTCCGAAATCGATAATAACATCGGGCGCGGGCTTGCCCGCCTCAACCGCCTCGGCATGAATCAGCTCATATGTATCAAGCACTTCGGGATTTGTGGTTTTATCTCCCTTTATCCGCAAATTGGGAATCGCCTTTTGCAGGCATGCGTCATAACCCTCGTTCTCAATCATACCGCCGATTTTAAGCAGAAAAATCTCCGCCATTTCCTCGTCGATATATTTTACGCCAACCGAGGTATATGTATAAAACTGCGATTCCGCGTCCATTGTGAGGTAAAGCCCCTTCGGAACGGCAAAGCCGAAGCCTATTATACATTTCGCGGCGGGTAATATCATTTTAGGGTCGCGCTGAGGGTCGGGCTCGTCATAAACCGCGCCGATCCCGCAAATACTCGCGCCCAGCTCCTCCGCTGTTCTTTTAATATCTTCCTTAGTAAGCATTAAACCATCTTCCTTTCGGTATTATCCTTGCAGGTGTTTCTGTTTTCAACCACCAAAACGGTAGCCCCGCGGCTTACGGTAATATGGTGCCAAACTGATTTTTTTACATTGTATACCGTGCGTTTTTTCATTTTATAGGTGTGAATTTCATCGGTTTCGTCGCATAAATACAGCCGTGCTCTGCCCGTCAGCAGCACAAAAGCCTCGTCTGTTTCCGTGTGGCGCTCCAAAACCTTAAATCGCGAAAAGCGCTCGGAATATTTTAAAAAGCCTATCTTCCACTCGCCGTGCTCGCATAAAACCTTGAAATCACCGCCGTTATAGCTTTTAATTTCAACCATAATTAACCCTTAATTCCGGCTTGACCGCACCGCCGGTTTTCGGCCTGCGCGCGGCAATTCCCGACTTTATCCAAGATAAATCAACGTGTATAAATGAAATAAAGATAGCGAGAATAGCCGAAAGCGCGTCGCATATTCCCGCGGGGGAACGGTAAACGCAGTTATACATTAACATTCCCGATGACTGGGCTATAAGCAGCAGCTTCATTTTCTTCACATCGGTGCAATAAAACGCAAATGTTGAAAAAACCGAGCTGACGGCGGGCAGCAATCCGTATATATTTTTCATAGTAAGCAATGAAGACGATAAAAACATCAGCGCAAACACGCCTATCCAAATCTTACCGTCCGCCCATTTTTTGCCCCTGTTATAGAAAACAAATTCTCTTCCTATTGCAATTGAGGTTGTAACACAGGCGGGAAAACTGCCTATCAGGTAAAAGCTTATAACCCAAAGAATATCCGATAAAAATTTAAAAAAGAGTATATGACGTCTTACATGCTGCAAATTTGACAAAATCGAAAATGTCATTGCAACAAAGCCTAACATCTGACCGAAAAAATGCATTGCCAATCCTTCTATCTGTCCAACTTCCAGGGTGTTTTACGGTTGCGCAGCGGCTCTTTGAAGCGCCCCTCCATGCAGCCGCCCTTTTTCTCAAGCATGCTTACGCACGCCCTTATACAACCGCCGCATTTTGCCATATTGTAGCCTACCCAGCTGGGGAAATACTTCTGAAGCGCCGTATATACTTTCATAATTTCGTGCTCGTCTGCAACGTCGGTTACGCCCTCCATTAAATCAAGCGCGCCGTTTTCGTTTTTATCCCATACCTCTTTCGGCACAAAGGGGTTGTAATATCTGCCCGCATGGGTATAGAACGCATAGCAGCGCCACATGTCTATATCGCCCCATTCGCTGATTTTTCCCTCAATATCAACCGTAATCGTATGTCCCGAATTAATCGCGGGAATACATCCGCCCGGGCACTCCCTTACGCACGCGCCGCATTTACGGCAAAGGGGCTTACCCGAATACATTTCGTCGTATTCATCAAATTCGGCGTCGGTAAAAATAAAGGCTACGCGCTGTAAAGGTCCGAATTCGGGCGTGAGCAGCATTTTGCTCCAGCCTATTTCACCGAGACCGCAGGCAACCGCCGCCAAACGGAACTGAAACTGTAAATCGGGCGGCACGTTTTCCTCTCTTGTAGCTCTTGTAAACTGAACGTTCCTGTGGTGCGCGGTCGAGGTTTTCGCGTTCTCGTTAACCTCTATCTGCTCCTCGGGAGAAAGGGTATTACCGGGGGAACCGTCCATATCCGAAACGCAGCCCCTGGCGCCTGTATTACGGTAAACAAACGCTTCGTAGCCGTTATCCTCAATCACCTTTCCCACGCTGTAAAGCACGGCGGGGGCGAATATCTCGTTAATTCCGCCGTACGCCATAGAGGGGTACTGGTAAAACTGTGTTCCCTCTTCTATTCCCCTTTGCACGCCGCGCGGAATACGGAACACAAAGCCTATCATGCTTTTAACCCCGGGAAACAGATACATGGGATTCATTTCATCCGGCGCGCCTTTCATGCGCGTAATCGGCGCTATGCCACAGGCGTCCGCACCGGCGGCTAACGCAGCCTCTTTAATAAGTTTGTTTTTAAGCATATTAATCTCTCCTATTCAAGGCAAAGCAATGCGTTTGCCAATGCTTTCTCACAGTACCCGCATTTTTCACACCGCTTATCGCAGCTTGCGGTTTTTACGCCGAAATCATCGGGTATTTTTTTATTTTCTATTACGGCGGGGTAAAACAGCGCCGAATGGTCGGGCTCAAGTAGCCCCGGCAGATTACCCGAATACGAGCCGCAGCAGTAGGCTCTTATTACACCCGCAGCATTTCGGTTCACCCGCGTTGCGAGCTTTAAGCCGTCAAACAGTCCCTCGTAAAGCGCAGCGTCCTCGGGTCTTATAAAGTTAGATATACTCAGCCACTTTTTCCGTTTTTCCCCGTTTTTTAAATATATACGGCACTGCCCCTCAAACTGATAGGCGTTATCCATTTCAGCCGCCTCGTTCTCATGCGCAACCAAATTATCATGAAAGGTATGCACAGAGCAGTAATTAAGACATCCGCTGTTTGCAAGCCCGAAAAGCCTTTTCCCGTTATCGGCGCACCAGCCTTTAATTTCGGCAATTTTCCCGAAATCCCTGTTATATTCTCTTTTTAAATAAAAGCTGTCGAAATATTCGGCAATGTAATCCATACCGACGGCGGTGCCTATTTCCATATTGACCGAAGCTCTTACATCCGTTTCGGGAAAATTCTGCTTAAAAAATTTGGCTATAAGGGGCGAGGTGGTCGTTATCGATTTTAAGCCGTAACGGGAAATAAGATAATCCGCGGTATTTCCTATATTATTGAAAAACGCCCGCGACTGCGCGTGCCTGCCGTAGCATTCGGCATTGAGCAGCCAATTAAACGGTATATTCAAAGCCGAAAGCTCGCGCAGCTCGGTCTCCATACGTTCGCGGTACTCATAATCGGTAAGCTCGGTTTCAACGCTTCTGCCGTTTCTGCCGTTTGCAAACTCCGGCAGCGCGAAATAAATTTCACCGATTTTATCTCTGTTTTCTTTAACCGCAGCCGTAAAACTGCCGTTTTTTGTAAGCTGATAACCGACTGAAAATTTCATACCCGCACCTCAAAGCGTTATTTCCGTAATTCCTGCGCCGCAAACACAGCTTTTGTGTTCCGTTTCCAAAACGGCGCTTTTTTTAAGATTTATGCAAACCTTATCAATATCCTCGGTTTTAACAAGAGTGATTTTCCCGTTTTCCGAAAACGCCCTGCAATTGTAGCATAGCAGCGTTCCGTCGCCGTTCTGATATATAAACGCCCTTTTCAGAACCGTTTCTTCAAGGCATTTGAATATCTCGTGAACATCGTTATCGCAGCAGCCGCCCTGCTTATCAACCTCAACCGTTTCCGTCTCGGTAAACAGTGGGCACCAATAGTGCCCGCCCGTTACGGGTTGGGTATCGGCAGTTTTGAACCAGCCCGAAATCATACTTATATATTCTTCGCCTATAATCCGTTTTTCAAATTTTTCACGGTAGCCCGCGTCCCCGAACACGCCCCTTACGGGCTTTGTATAATCGGGGCAGGCGCAGCTTTCCGCAATAACGCAGGGGTCGGTCGCAAAGCCCCAGCGCAGCTCGCCCGTATCCGATACCAGCTGAATACACGCGCCGGTCAGATTCATAAGCTCGGTAAGATAATTCTTTTTCCCCGTTAAGAGGTAAAGATAATAAAGCGCGTAGGAAAGCCATGCGCTCCAGCCGTGGGGCGATGTTTGCAAATTGCGAAGAATAAGAACGTCGTACTGTGCTTCCCAATATCTTATTGTTGCGTTTCTCATTCTGCAATCGGGATTTTCAAGCTGCTCAAGACATCGGTGAACCGAAATCATATGCTCGGCGGCTTTTATGTATTTACCGCGTTTTTCGGGCGGCAGGGTCAGCGCGTACATTGCAATTTGTAAAGCCGAGCAGGTAAGCATTCCGTCCTCAAGAGTCTGCTCGCCCTCGGTCTGAATGTTTTCAAGCCTTTCCGTAATATCTTGTACCGCAAGAGCCGCCGAGCGGTAGTGCCTCTGCGCGGCTTCTTTAAAATATCCGTCCTTTTCCCCCGCTCTTTTTTCGGCAAAATACAGCTCCAGCATTGATTTTGCGGGATAAATAACACAGGTATAAAGCGTTTCGTTTCTGTAATAGCCGCCGTCGGAATGCTGCCTTGTAATAAGCCAGTCGGCAAATTTCGAAGCGCACAAAAGCGAGCGGTAATTTCTCTTTTCGTCCAGCTCGTAGTGATCGACAAGCAGACTTATAAGCGCGGATACATTTTGTATTCTTTCGGTCAGGAGCTTAGGTTTTGCGTTTTCAAAGTCAAACATATAAGGCATTATTTGCCCGAACATATTCTCCGCCGTTTTATCCGCCGCCACGTTGGGGTAATGCTTAGCCGCCGCAAACGCGGAAAACAGCCCGTACCAGCTCTCGCAATGGGTGGTGGCGTGCGGCGGGCATGAAACAGCCGCCCCGCGCGCCGCTTTCATATATTGCTCAAACGGCTTTCGGCAGTAAAACGCGGCTGTTGCGCTGTATCCCGCCCGATTTCTTATTTCAAGTCTGTAAAGCCCATACTCCTCCGCCTTAAAGCAGTCGGTTTCCCTGCCGCTCGGAGCGGTAAGAATTATATTGTACAAGGATTTTGATTTTACCGTCGGCTTTATAATCCCGTTTTTTTCAACGGTGAATTTCTCGGCGGTAATATACGGGAATCCGTATTTTTCCGTCAGCAACTCCGCCCATTCTTCACGGCTTTTGCAGTATTCAAAATTAATAATGTAATTCTTTTTTTCGCCCGGGCGGATAACCCGACAGTTTTCGGGGTGATGATATGGCTTCCGCAGACTGCTCAGCAGCACAAGCTGCGCCGCTTTGATTCTGTGACCGTAGCTGTTAATATCGGGCTTGTTGTACTCTAAGGAATAGCTCGCTGCCGGGCTGCCGCAAAACACGCCGAGCATTTCGCCATCGGGCCGCATAAAATAGCCGTAAAAATGGCTTTTTTCACACCGAAAAAACGACGGGAAATACTTTTCGTTCCACTCGGGGTAGCTTTCCATATATGTATCCACGCCCATGTCCAAAACCAGCTGCTCGGGCGCAAAATCGCACGCTCCCGTGTTTTCCGCTTCTATAACGTATGAAAATCCGTTTGCCGTTTCGGAAAATTTAAAATTTCCTTTAACAGCCCCGTATTTGAAATTAAAGCCGCCTGACTCCCGTTTAACCTCAAACCCGATTTTTATGCCGTTATTGTAAACGTATAATTCCGGTTTTAAATTGTCGCCGTAACGTAAAGGCATAAGCCGCGTCCCCCGAAATCAGCCCTTTGTAATGCTGAATGTTTTATTATTGTAATCAACCTCAACCACCGCGCCGTTTGAGTAGGTAACCTTATAAACGCCGTCCGCCGTTTTTTCATGCTTATCCATAAAGGCGGTTTGCAGCGGCGCCAGCAGTTTATTAAGCTCGTAGCCTTCCTTTATTTGCGCTACGCTCTTTTCAAGCTGAGCGCGGTCGTCGCAAATTAAATCCTCATCTCTGTTGTCGCGCCAGTTATCCCTGAAGACGGAATAGTAATAAAACGTCGGTCTTCCGCCGTATTCAATAAGTTTAAGCCTTGCGTGCACGCTTTCCTTTCTGCATGAAAAGTTCATGCACTCGCACATATCGGGATTGCTTAAAATAATTCCGTGGTAAACCAGCTGCCAAAACGGAATTTTCTCATCGCACATCGGGTTGGGGCATGTATTCCCGTAATAATTGAGGTTCAGCGCAAAATCAAGATATTTTGCCCCGAAGTCGTAGCCGCCCTCGGAGGAATAACCACCGAAAAGCTCCTGCGCCAGCTTCATTATTTCTCTGTTTTTCTTTATGCTCTCGCCCATATTCAGGGGGTGCTTTTTGTTATGGCAGGTGCGCGGCATAACAATATTGAGCACGTCTATATAATGAATACCGTGAAAGCCCAGCCCCGCCACCTGCGGCAATATTTCCTTTGCCTGCTTCAGGGCAATTTCGGGGCATATCTGGTACATCTGACCGCCGCTCCACGGGGCGTCCTTCGGGTATGAGCCGTCGCTCTCCGTTATAAGGTCGTCCTCATTCCAAAGTTCCGAAATTCTGTAAGTGTCCGTGCTGTTTGTATGGCATGTTATCTGATAACCCATATCACACGCCTTTTTTATAAGCGCTCTGAGCTTTTGCTCGCCGCCCAGCTCCTCGGAAACCGGAAAACACTGCGGCCATCTTCCGTCGTGCCCCTTCGTATTCCAGCCCACAAGGCAAATTTCCGCTTTATCTATTCCCTGCTTTTTAAGCTCATCTACTATTTCGGACACCCTGTCAAAATCGCATGCCGAATACATAGGAGGTTCGGTTTCGGGCGTTTGCTCCAATACCTCGGGCGCGCAGGGCTTCCAGCCCTGCCTTATGCGTATCATAACCGAATCCCTTGCGTATTCAAGCTCGGGGCGCACCGCCGCTCTTTCGGCAAGCGGCAGGCACTCTCCCCTTTTCAGCTGATAATTTCTGTAACAGCGCGCCATTCCCGAATAATCCGCGTCTTCCCCGCTCAGATAATGATATGCAACCGAAATGTTTTCATACAGCTCCTCGCCGTTAATCAAAAAGCGCGGATATATATAGTATCTGCCGTTCTTCACACCGGAAATCAGCTTGTAATTATACGCCATTCCGGTTACAATTACCGCGAAACATTCACGGTCTGTTTTTACGCCGAAAACCGGCATTGCGAATCTGTCGGAAATATATTCCGTATCCGGCATTTCCTTAAACCCGCAAAGCATACCCTCGTTCGGAATTATCATATACCCGCCGTCGCCGGCAGTCGCAATATTTTCGATAAATTCAAAATCGATAAATTCTATTTCTTTGTAATCGATTTCCTTTAAAACCGTAACAGTGACCGTATCGCCGCTTTTTTCAATTTTCGGCATTAATTCAATTTTTTTGCCGCTGTATAATATTGCATATATCATTATGAGGTTCTCTCCAAATTAAAATATAAATGTTATTTTATGCCGTAAATATATACGGGCGAGCCTGTAAGCGGAATTGTGACCTTTCCGTCCGCGTCCGCCTTATATGTTACGGAATTTCCCATGGTATCCACAACCTTAACCGTACTGCCCGCGGCGTTAAAGGTTGTTTTATCGGTCTTTTTCCACTGGTTTTCCCATGGCAGCGTCGGGTTTCTGTCGCCCGCTCTGCCGGTCGAGTCCTTTTTGCCGTTCGGCAAAACCTCGCTGTTTGACCACGCAACGGTCACCTTGCCGTTTATTGCCGTATCAAGCGTAAACGCCCTTACGCCTCCGACATCCCAGCCCTCGTCGTACTGCTCGTTAATATAGGCGCTGTCCTTTTTGTAGCTTTCAAGCTGCCGCGTCATAACGGCGAACGCAATTCCCGAGGGCTTGGGCTTGATTATACCGTAATAATCATGCTCGTTAAACAGTCCAAAATGGAACTCCCCGTTGGTGCTGCACCCGGTGGAATACGAAATTCTGTCATACATACAGTAATAGCCTATAACATCCGCGCTGTACGCCGGGCACATTGCCCCTATACGCACAATGTAATCCGCCTGTGTTCTGTAATCTACCATTGACGGGTTGGAAGGTCTTGCCTGATAACCCACCTCGGAAATAAAGAAATCGGTTTTTGTAACATCGCCGTCGTTCAGTCTTTCAAGGTTTGATTTCATTCTTTGCATTCCGTTTTCAATATTCCAAAGCACGCTGCCGTACGCCGGCTTATACGCCGCATACGCGTCGGGCATAAACGGAGGACCGTATATATGCGTATCCACCGCCTTAACCTTATTCCATACCTGACCTACCTGTTCGCCTACCTCTTTGTCCCAATACCCGTTTACAAACTGGTTTAACCAGTTCGGTGAGCAGGCGGAATCCGGCGTGGGCAGATAAATAAGATTGGGATATTTTTCGGATATTGCCTTGAATGACGGTTCAAAAACATACTTATACCACAGCGGATAAATTTCCTCTTCGGACGGCCCGCCCGGAGTCAGGCACTGTAAATTGAATTCGTTGCCTATTTCTATATGGGTAACATACTTTTCTAATTTTGCCACGATCTTTAAAACGTTTTCCGTCCATGATTTCATAGTAGCGTCGGTAGCCATTGGCAAATTCGCGCCGCCGTAAAATCTTGTAATACCGTTTTTAATCATTTCATCCGCAAGGAACAGCTGCGTATCGTCGGCGCCCAGTCTGTATGTTGCGGAACCGATCTTTGCCAGAAGTCTTGCAGAGCCTATCCATTCTTCCTTATTGTTTTTATTGCAGTTAACCGAGTTTATGCCCCAGGGGGATGTGGATAGATATTTGTAATCGTACTTTTCAAGCAGTGCAAAGGGATAGCACTCGCGGTAGCTTGAATGTTCCGAAATCGCGTACAGATTCAGGTAATATATGCCGTATTTGCCCGAAACGTTTATAACCCTGTTGGCGTCTGTGTATTTATAAACTGTGTTATCTATGAAAATACCCGCGTCTACCACATTGCCGTAATAGTCCATTACATCATATCGCAGACTGAATTTCAGATCCTCGTTTAAAAGATTAGTGAAATTAACGTTTAAACGTACGCTGTTGCCGAGGAAAACCGTTGAGTTATCGTTAGTTGCCTCTATCGGGGCAACGCCTACGGCAAACTCGGAGTCGAAACCTCTGAACAGACCCAGATAATCCGCTCCCTGCAAATTATCGGTAGAGGTATCAACAAAGCTCATATCATACTCAACCGTATAGTTAAGCCCCTTTGAAGCCTCAAAATCCATAGGCAGCACCGCGCCGGTAAGCTTTTCGGCCTGCACAGCCTGCTCAAGACCTTGACTTCTTAAAAATGTATAAGCATATATAGAATCGGTTATCTGATTTCTGAAAGATATGCTTTCAAAAACCAAATACGGCTCGTCACCGTTTTTAGGATAGTACCAGTCCTTATTTACCCGCGTTGAGTAGCTTTTCATATTATTTATGTAGTTTCGGTTAACGGTACCCGACGCTATTTCAACGCTGGAATTTACAATAACCTTTGCGCTTACCGAAATACAGTTTTCCTTAAACACATAGGAAACCGTAATGTCCGCGTTATTAACGTTAAACGTATTAAGCTCATATTTAACGTTAACCGCTTCCCATGAGTCGAGCATGGTCTTTTCAAAGGATTTCAGCTTGCCCACCGATAAAACGGTAGCCGACTCCGCGGTTTGCAGAATTATATTTCCGCATCCGCCCGTAACATCAAGCATATCGCCGAATTCGTCCATAAAGGCGATGTATTCATTGCCGCCGTTCGATATTCCGTAGGCATAGTTCTTGCCCTTGTATAAATATTGCAGATTTTCTTCTTTCATAAGCGGAGAATACTTCATACCGCTTGCGGTAACCGAGCCGCGCGCATTTTTATCTGGCTTTTTAATATCTCCCGTCGGGCGCTTTACGTTTACGACCGTAGTTTGGGTATTTGAGCCGGGCGTAGGAGCTTCCGAAACCTTATCGCCCTGATCGAATTTGCCGTCCTGTGTGTTATCGCCCTTTGTACTTTTCCAATCGGACACGGTAGAATTATAGTCGTCGCTGTTTGTACTGCTGTATCCGCTTGAATTATCCGACGAGGGCTTTTTGTTTCCCGTGCCGCCCTTTTTGTTGCAGGCAGACATGCCGATTACCAACACAAAAGCCAAAACAACCGAAGCAACCCTTTTAAGTGTTTTCATTTATTTTCCTCCTGCTTAATAAAATCTAACCTACCAGCCCCGAGCGCTCTACGCCCTGAACAAAAAAGCGCTGTGAAAATATAAATAAAATAATTAACGGAAGAACCGTAAAAAGACCGCCCACGCTCATTAAATGCTGTGAACCCGTGCTTCCCCTCATTGCCCAGCCGCCTATGTAATCGCTTACCACAAAGCTGAAGCCGCTGAATTTAACGGCAAGGGTATTTACCTTTGAGTAAAAATATTCGGTATACAGTAAATCGTTCCAATGCCATACAAACGAAAGAATAAAACACATTACTATAGTCGGCACGGCGTTCGGCAGCATTACCGACCAAAAGGTTCTGAACATTCCCGCGCCGTCCACCTTTGCAGCCTCCTCTATTTCTATAGGAAGCCCGCCGAACGTTTGCTTTTCAACATAAATATACAGCCCGCTGCGTATTCCTACGCCGGTTATATTAAGCAAAATAAACGTCCATATTGTGTTTATTACATTTATTCCCTTGCCGTTTATCAGGTGTATGATGCCTAAAATATCAAAGTACTGAAACTGCGTATACAGTGTTACTATGTAGGTCTGCGGCGGAACCAGCAATGTTGCCAGAACCACTCCGAACAGTATTCCCTTAAAGCGACTTTTGTACCTTGCAAAGCCGTATGCCGACAGTGTGCATATTGCAACCTGTATAAACGCCATAGATCCGCAAAACGCAATCGTTTTGAATAACGTGGGAATGTAATCCATTAAATTGAAAACAATTTTTATGTTTTGCAGGGTAAAATGCTTCGGCACCCACTTAACGCTGAAATCCGTCAGATCCGCCGACGACATGAATACCAGCGCCAATTTTGAAAACAGCGGAATCAGAATTGTATAGCTGATACCTATAAGCAAAAGCAATCTTGCAATTGAAATAAGTAGGGGTATTCCCCTTTTTCTTAAATTGGCTTTTGTAAAATGAATATTTTTCGACTTCATTTCAATTCCTCTCAGTCATCGTATCTGAAAACGAACTTTTTGAATACAACGGCAACTATACCGAGTAAAACCGCAATCATTAAGAAATATATCCAGCCCATTGCGGACGACAGTGAAAACTGCAGCTTTGTAAACGCCGTTTCGTAAATCATGGACATAACCCCGTTGTCGCTCGCGGTAAAGCTGTCGATAATCGTATAAATGATGCAGGTCATTATCATGGGGCTTACCATGGGAAAGGTTATTTTCCAAAAGCTCTCCCAACCGGTCGCTCCCTCAACGGTCGCCGCCTCATAAAGCGACGGAGAAATTGACTGCATGGCAATGAGTAAAATTAAAATCTGAATTGCGGATAAATTAATTACGCCGTACACGCTGTTTACAAGCGAAATAATCCTGTCGCTTAACGCTTCGGGAATTCCCGCGCCCGTCATCCAGCCGGCAAACTGATCGGTAAATGAAATCGCGGCGGCGTCGGCTCCGGAGCTTTTATATGAGGAAAAAACACCCATGGCGCTTTCAAGGGAATTGTTTTGAATAAACATAACCTCTAATATTACCGGCATGAAAAGTATAACTCTGAAAACCGTTTTTCCCCTGAATTTCTGATTCAGCACCGACGCCATAAAAAAGCTGAAAATAATTATTAACGGCGTAGTACCCAAAACGCTCAGAATGGATTTTACCACCGTTTGGCGGTAGCTGGTGTGAACGTTAAGCGCCTCGTAATATGACGAAAAGCCTTTAAGAACCATTTTGTAGCCGCTCGGTCCGCTTGTAACGTCCGAAACGCTGAAAAGCATGGACTTTACAACGGGAATGATGAAAAAGAATATCAAACCGAAAAGTAACGGAATCAGAAATAAATAGCTTTTCATAAGGGATTTGTTTTTCAGATTAAGTTTCAAAACCGAACCGTATTTGTTTTTTCTCATTCAAATTACTCCTTAACCGAAAAGCCTTTTGCCTTAATACTTATTCCGTCCGCCGATTGCTCGGTATCGGAATAATTTACATAAACCGTTATTCCGTTATCCCACACGGTTTTCATAAGACTGTCGGATATTCTCAGGTGCTCCGCAATTTTATGACCCGAAAGTTTTTTTGCCAACTCGGAATATTCCTTAAAATATTCTACCGCCTGTCGGAACGTGCTTTTATAATCGTACCCGTAATAGTTTTCATAGGCGTTTACCGTATTTTCGGGCTTTTCCGCGTACCATGTGTACTGCAGCCTCGCTCCGGTTTCAACCGCCTTTAAAAACTGATCTCTTGCCGACGCCGCCGAATTGAGCGGGGAAACCGAATAGTTTATTTTTCCGCTTACCGCTTCCTGATAAAACGGAACGGCGTAATCTTCTATTCCGTAGCCGCTTGAGGCGGTGGGAATACTGCTGATTTTTGAAAGATATTTCAGTGAGAATATACTCCCGCGCTCCGCCGACAGATCTGCCGAAGCAGCCAGCTTTTCCATATACTTCTGAACCGCCTGCTTGCTGCCGTACCTATCCGTATCGGAATTTTCGTTGAAATCGCTTGTGAGCATATACCCTATGTCAAGCAAATTAATGCCGCTTATATTGTTTTTCTTTGCGGATTTCGCAATTTTTTCCGCATATTCCGGCAGCTTACACGGCGCCACAAGATAGAACATTGACTCCGCCTTTTGCCTTGACACAATATCGTACCTCAGCGCTCTCGCCGTGCTGTTGCCCAAGGATATAACCCTATCGTTCTTAGAGAGCTTAGCGGCAGACTGCGCATAGATTGAAAAGCTGAGAGAATTTACGGATTTACCGAGCTTTTCAAGCGAGCTCTTACCGCCCAGTACCGATGAAAGATTGATTTTGTCGGCTCTTTCGGGCCTAGCCCCGCCTTTAAGCGCGCATAAATAGTTAACGTCGGTCTTTATGCCGTCAAGCCCGGTTACAATATCGTTTGCCTGTTTGAAGGTCGTATAAGCGGCGGTAGACTTATACGGTATTCCGAGGAATTTTTTCGTAACGGCGGCGCTTCCTATAAAGTTAACGTCCAATACCGCCGAATCCACCGTGTTACCGTCGGGCAGGATATTGTTTTTCTCCAAAATACCCCGGTACAAATCCGCAAATTCGCTGTAGGTTTTGTATGTATCCGTCAGGTGATAGTCTATACTAATATCGCTTGAAAAGATTTTCTTATTGTAAAGAATGAATTTATCGAACGAATTGCTTGTAAGCGCAACCTCATCCGCCGAGTAAAGATTAAAAAATGGATACACAAAGTTATAATCGTTTAATTTTCCTGAAATATCGGCGCTTATTCCCGCCGCTTCATAGCCCTTTTCAATCGAAGCCAAAAAGCCCGCGTTGCTGTTTGATAACGCAAACATAGGCAGAACCGACGCCTCGCTCTCATAATCGGCTGTTGCTTTTGTGTAAACCCGGTCCTCACCGAAAAATTCCTTCCAGTAGCCTTCCTCGCGCGTTTTGCCGTTGTTGAACTCAATCACGGCGCCGCACCCGTCGGGAACCAGCATGTATCCGCTTTCCTTGCTGTTTGCAGCCCCGAAGTAAGGAAGAATACATATCCTTACCGGCTTATATGCCTCTTTATATACAAATTCGCCGGGGTTTGCCGTAACGTTAAAGCCGTCCTCGGTAAGCGTATATTTTAAGGCAATCTCAAAGTGCGGACTTTCCTCATACTTATTTTCCACGCCGTTTTCATCGCAGTCCTTTTGCAGTTCCTCTGATGTATAGCCCGTTTTCTGAAATATTTCATACAGACTCTTGATTTTATAATTAGGAATACTCTGCCTGATATATATATCGTGCTTATCTATTACGGGCAGCGTTGTCCGTATAGATTCAAGAAGATCCTTACTCATTTCCTTTTTTGAATAGAGCTTATATCTTTCGGTTATTTCTTCTTTATCGTAATCGTCGAGCTTTGACAGAATGTCCTTTTCCAGGCGGTCTTTTGAAATGACGTACGGCAGCATTTCCACAGTCACCTTTTCCTGACCCATAGAATAAAGAACCGATACGGAATCGCCGTCCTTTGTGATTTTTATTGAGTTTTCATATGGCACGCATGCCGAATAGCTGTCCATTAATGTAATAACATGCTCTTTATAATAGTAAACGAAAAGCTGGCTGTTCAGCTGGGAGGATATGTCGTCCGCAAAATTGCCCTCCGCCTCGGGGGGATTTGAATACCGCACGTAACCGGTGGACTTGTTTTCAAGCCTGAAAGAACCGTCCTTTTCGTTAAAGGACATTTTATATTTACCGTTTTCAAGCACGGCCGCGGCACTGTCGCCGCTTCCGGCCGCACTGTCCTCGGGAAGCGCGCCGACCCCGACGCAGTTGCCGCTCAGGCATAAAACTATTGAAAGTATAAACGCAAAACAACTTAATAATTTTTTCTTCATTTCAAGCTCCATTCCCGCGGTTAACAAACGGTTTAAAAACAGTTTTTATACCCTGAAAGAAATTTCCCTTACTATTTCCGCAATCCACAGCCAAACCTGCTGTATAAGGTTGCCCGCAAGAACCGAAAGCACCGCAATGGCAACTATTCCCGCAACTGTCAGAATCAGTGTGATTATGCTTTTTATTCCGCTGTATTCATGAATAGACATATTGCCCACAAACAGCAGAAATACCGACCAAATAATCGAAAAGTAGTTTATAAGCGAGTAGAATGTCGTTTCCTCCGCGACAAAAATATACGACAGCGCGGTCAGTGGTATGTTTATAAGAATAATAGGGCAAAGAGCGTACATAAGCATCATAAAAATTTCACTGAAACTGCCCTTGCCGTCCATTAATGTAGTCAGCGCCCAGTTAGATAAGCAAAACAAAAACACTATTGCGAAAATCGCGATCATTAACAGTAAAAACGAAAAGCTCGAAAGACGCTCGGACTGAAAATAATACTCGGTTCCCACAATTCTGTACGCAAGCGTTACGGATAACAGGAGTAAAATTATAAACGCCGATTTTACATTTCCCTTTTTCTCGCTTTTCATAACCCAAAAGCCGTCAATGGGATGTGAAAAAATATAAAATATATGCTTTAAGCCCGCTGCTGTTTCAGACATTCAACCATCCCTCGTTAATTCTTAAATGTTTGCTTTGATTTCTTTTCTTTTGAATAATCGTGTATTTTAAGTCCGACCGACACTACCGCGATCAACAGTATTACAAGCATTACTATCCATGCGTTTTTGTAGATCCAGTTGCTTCTTATTTCACGTCTTGCGTTTGAGTATAGCTCCTTTGAATCGCACTGTTTAAAATACTGCTTTGCGGTTTCGTAATCGCCCGCCTCATAATAACGGTTACCTATCATTTTAAGGGCAAGGGAAAAGTTTGAATTCATTTCCAAAACCTTTTTCCAGTTTTCGCTTGCCTCATCATAATTCAGCTCGTTTCCGAATTTTGTGGCTTTATGTATAATATCGGCATATTCCGTGGTATTGAAGACCGTAAAGGAAGCTCTGTCCGTATCCAGCACGGCTATTCTGTAATCGTCAAGATATGTAAGGGAAACGGGGTTTTTAAATCCGCCGTTCTGCGCCGCAATAGCACCGAAAGTGTAGAGCAGATATCCGTCGTGGTTATAGCAGAATATTCTGCCCGTTTTTTTATCGAGGCAGGCGAATATTTTATCGGGACCCGATGAAATATCCGAAAAGCTGCTGTTTTTGGCGCCGTCGCCCACTATATTTACCGACGAAAGCGAACGGATAACGTTTGAACCGCCCGAATTGACCCTTTTTACCATAGAATTATTAACGGGCGTATAGGTGGAAATAAGCATAAAACCCTGTCTGTCAATATCAATGCTCGCAAAATCCTGCGGTATTAACTGAGTCATTGTTTTTCTCTGCTTTTTGGTGGAAAAGTTGCGCCAAAACAGATCCCATGCGTCGGATGTAACCTTGTTTGCCGCAAAGAAAGTAACGAAATCCCCGTTCGGCTTCAGGTTTATTACGCCCTCATAGGTACCGCTGCTTACTATATACATATCGCCCTTGGCATCAACCGAAATACGCACGGGCTTGAAAATAAAGTCGTCGTCAAGCGCATAGGATTTCGGGGCGTTTACAATCTGTTTCAGCGCCGCGTCGCTTTTGCTGTATATTAAAATGCGGCTTTTATCCGTATCGCATATGTAAACGGACTCATCGATAACCGTAAGTCCCTGAGCGGCGGATAAATCCACCGCCTTGCCGTCAACTTCACATTTGAACTGGGTTTTATAATTCAAGTCCTTATCAATAACAACTATTCTGCTGTTGCCCGCGTCCAAAAGATATATGTCGCCCTGCGCGTCTGCGTCAATATCCGTAGGATACGAAAACTCGCCTATTCCAAGTGTGTTTCCGTAAACAACCGTTCCGGGAATATATGCCTGCGACCCCGTTACAACCGAACCGTCCGCCTCAGAATATGTATAGTTCACATACGGAACCGTGCCGCCGGCAGCGTAAACCGAAACCGATGAGCCTGCCGCTATAATGAAAATAAGCAAAAATAATATTATCTTTTTCATCGGACTATCCTTTCAGACCGGCAGAGCTCATTGTATCTATCATTTTCGATTGCATTACAATAAAGCATATAAGCGGAACCGCCATCATTACAACCGAGCAGGCGCCCGCCACACCCGTTCTTTCAAGTCCTCCCGTTGAAATCTGCGCAAGTGCCTCGGGAAGAGTTTTAAACACCTCGCGGTATGCGTTTGCCGAAGTTTTTCCCCATAAATTCTGTATAGAAAGTATTACAAGCGTATACCATGCCGGTTTTAAAAGAGGCATTACTATTCTGAAAAATATCAGTAGCTCTCCCGCTCCGTCAATTCTTGCAGCCTCCAGCAGCTCGTTCGGTATATTGGTCTGCATAAACTGTTTCATAAGGTAAAAGCCCATTGTGGATACAAGACCCGGAACGATCATACCCCAGTAGGTATCGATTATGCCTATTTTGGAAAATATTATAAAGGTCGGAACCGAGGCTACCGATGTGTTTATCATCATGGAATAAACAATCACCTGAAATATAACGTTGCTCCCCGGGAAAGGTATTTTCGCAAGTGAGTACGCCGTCATAGACGCCATGATGATTTGCGCCGTCGCAACGGTTGCCGTAATAAACAGAGTATTGAAAAAATACCTGAAAAAGGACATGTTTGTTTCGCTCAGCAATCCGAGCATTAATCTGAAATTCTGCAATGTAGGATTCTGCGGAAAAATTGTAGGCGGAAACTTAAATAACTCGTCAACCGGTTTTAAGGAATTTCCTATTACATAAACACCGGGCAAAAGCATCAAAGCGCAGAACACCGCAACAAAAAAATATGTGACTCCCTTATTGGCGGCGCTTCTGGTTACATGTCCGTCCTTAAACCTTCGCTTGTTCTTCATGCTTTGTTACTGTCCCACCTTATTCAAAAACTTCTTAAAAATCGTGTTTGAACCAAACATCAATATAAACAGTATAACCGTGAAGCAGGACGCCACGCCCAGCTCAAGTCTTACATTCTTATAGTCTTCCATGTGCATTATAAGGGTATGAACCGTGTAATTCGTACTCGGATTTCCGAACATGGCGCTGCTTGCCGTAAACCCGCCCGATATTGACGTAAGGGCGGTAAACATAAGCTGCGGCTTCATTATAGGCAGCGTGATATACCAAAGCTCCTGAATACGGTTTTTAATGCCGTCCATAGCGCCCGCCTCATAAAGAGATACATCCCTGCCTCTGAATGCGGCTACGAATGACAAAAAGCCTGTGCCCATACATCCCCAAAGGGATACGAATATCCATATCGGCCACATATAAGCCGGATTGGTAAGCCACTGCTGCGGCGAGGATACAATGTTAAGCTGCATTAAAACACTGTTTAAAAAGCCGTATGAGTCGCCGCTGAAAATCAACGCCCAGATTGCCGCTAACCCGCCCGTGAGCGACGGCGCATAGAAAATAAAGGTAAGCAGCGCCCTGGTTTTAGGTGAAAAATCGCTTATAAACCATGCTCCCATAAGGCATATGATCATTGAGGCGGGAGCGTAAATTATTCCGAACACCAATGAGTTTTTCAATGCCTTGAGGAAAATCGCGTCATGCAGAAACAGCATAAGATAGTTATCAAGCCCGACCCATTTGGGCGACTGATACATATCATATTGCGTAAAGCTCAGAAAAAGCGCGACGGTTATGGGAACCACCATGAAAACAAAGAACAGTATTAAGAACGGAGCCGCAAACAGAATGGAAACCCTGTGTCTTTTCCAACCCGATATAAATTTATTTTCCTTCAATTCCGTTTCACTCCTTCTTTATTCGCTTTCCAACCCGAATTCACGGCACTTTCTCTCAATTTCAAAGTTGATTGATTTTATCTGTAATTTAAGCGCGTCTGCCGGAACGGCGGAATTATAAACAACATTGCTGAACGCAAAGTTATAGTTACGGGTAACCATATAAGAACCCGGCACCGCAGGAACGGTAATCAGGCGGCCGTCCTCATGTATCCTTGCAAGCTTCAGCATTTCTTCGGGCCAGCCCACCTTATAAAACGCCTCAACATTGGCGGGGCATGTACGGACCGTTTCATCCATAGCCGCCACATTGAGCTTGGTGTTTTCAACAATCACATCCGTGCTTGTTATCCATTTTATAAACTCCCAGCAGGCGTTCTTTTTTTCTTTATTGAGAATAAACCAGCCCTCGCTTGCCGAGCAGGTGCTGTGATCGTATGTTCCGTCTTCTTTTTTCGTACAGGGAATTTCGGCAACAGCCCATCTGCCCGATATTTCGGTTGCGAGGTTCAAAAGCGTGGTGCTGAAATTAAAGGGTGCGAAAACAATGGGCATTTCGCCCGTTCTGAAACGGTTTAACTGATTGTATGTAAGCGGCGCGCTGTACTCGGTAAAATACGAGGTATACTGTGTGAACGCTTCTATTGCCTCGGCAGAATCCAGTGCGCATGCCGTAAGTTCCTCGTTATAGTATGAACCGCCGTGCTGATACAGAATATCATTAAAATATCCGTTTACACCCATTTCAAGGTTATTCTTTTGCAGGGTCGACATAACATAAGTTACATCATCCCATGTTTTGGGCACTTCAAGCCCCAAATCCTCGAAAATATCCGTGCGGTAATATGTAAGGTTAATGTTTTGTGTAGTCGGAAGAGCGTATATCTTTCCCTTGTAGCCGAGCGGAAGAATTGCCGACTCCCTGAAACGGGATAGCACCTCGTCAATATCCTTAAATTCCGCAAGATTGACAAGGCGGTTGCGGAAAGCCAGCGTCATGGGCTCGCCCGACGATACATCGGGTCCTCTGCCCGACAAAACCGCAAGGTTAAAGTCGCCGGGGGATAACCGCAAATTAACTTTAATTCCGCTCTTTTTCTCAAAATCCTTTTCTATAAGCTGCTTTAAAATACTGTAGCTTGTGGAGTTTCCGGCAGTCCATACCGTAATTTCGTTTGCATTTGAGCTTTTTGCCACGGCATTCTGATCGTACTCGGAAGAAAAGGTAAAGAGAAAGGATTTTATATGGTACCCGACCGTTCTGATAAACGACGGCTCGGGGCTTTTCACCTTACCGCCCGGAGCGGATAAAACGAAATAATCAAGCTTTAACGGCTGTGATCTCGCGTCTACAAGCCATGCGTTTACAGAGGAAATATTTGACTTTATACTGCTTATATTTTTGGTTATATAATAGCCGTCTTCACTGCAGCTTATAAGCTGCCCGGCAATGGTTCTTATGGTTTTTGTGCCGTTTGAGTTTCCGCCCATTGCCTTTTCCAACCGATTTGCCATTTCCGACAGGTATTCGCCCTTTTCCCTGAAAGAGGTCAAAACCTCGGGTATCGATTTTTCAAGGTTGTAATCGCGCAGCGGGTCAACGGTACTGCCCGTTATCATAATAACCTTGCGGTAATCGTCGGACAAAGCGTTTATGGTAAGGTTAAGATAGGATAATATCTCGGACAGCTCGCTCAGAACTATCTGCATTTTAAGGGTGTGCTTTCCCTTTGTAAGATATATTTTTATCGGTTTGCCGTCAGCCGAAAGGGTTTCGTTTAAATATGTGGGAGTATAATTAAAGGCGTATGTTTCCAGTTCGCGGTACGGAACCGCGCCGTCTATAAGTATGCGCCTTGAGCTGCTCATGCCCACAACGTCGCTCTGCCTGTATTTGAACGTCAGGCTGTAGTAAGCGTCCTCCGGTACTTCAAAGCTCCATTCCACATATTCTCCCAAATTTTCCCAGTAAGAGCCGCCCACCGAGTTTGAATATTTTTTAAATTCACTTGTCGGGCTGACGCCGGGAGACGACGAATCGTTTATCGGATAAATGCTTGCGGAGGACTTGTAAAGCATATTCTCCGCCTCGAAATATATCGCCTCGCCCTTATAATCGGGGGCGTTTTTCATATCGGCGTTTTTATATTCCTCCGCCGCCTTGTATGGGCAGAATTTTACCGATTTAAGCGCGATTTTGCCTATTAAGGACGTCAATTCCAATGTCTTTGTATCGGTATCAAGGTAAAAATAAAGAATTTTACCGTAATAACCCGATGTATCGTAAAGATAATCGTCTGTATAGCGTACAACCGCCTTTTGCGACGGAATATAATCTACCGTGCGCTTTTCGTCGTCCGATAAATCGGTATACTCGTCAACATAGGTCTGCTGGAGCGAAACGTTATATGCCTCGTAATAGGGCGTTTCGCCGTTTATCGAAACAGAAATCGCGGGTGTTTGCGAGGTTTCGGCAGGTATTGCGTATTCAATTTTCAGCGCATAGAATCCGGGCTTGCCTACCGTAACGGGCAGTTCGACTTTTTGAGACGGAGAAAGAACGGTCTCCGCCATATCGGTCGTTACGGTACTGTCGGGATAGTCTGCGTCGGGATATTTTTTCAAATACTCGCTGAAAATATCCAAGCTACCGTCTAAACGGGCAGCAATACTCGGCGTCGCGGTTTCAACCGTTCCCAAAGCGTCGTTTGCTAAGCAAACGGGAGCGGCCGCAGTAACGCAACCTATTGCCGCAAAAAAACTTAAAAACACGGCTGCGGTTTTTTTAAATTTACAATTCATTTATTACCACCCGTAATCATTTAATATGAATAAGCCGTAAAAACGGCTTATTCATATGCCCCTGAGACAGATTATTTCTGCTCCCAGAAAGTATCAAGCTCCGCCTGAGCCGTTGCCTTAACCGAATCGAAATATGCCTGTGGAGACGTCTGTGAATTTATACCGTAATCGCCCCAGTTTATGGTTCTGGAAATATATGTGTAGAGAGGCTTGAGTTCCAGCGTCTGGTTGCCCTTTTTGGTGATTTCCATAAGCGTTTTTACCGATTTTTCATCGCCCGCGCAGCTTTCGCACTGTGCTTTGAGGGTCTGGCGCCATTTATAAGGATAGTTATAGTCGCGCAGTATCTGTGCATAAGCCTCGCGCTTGCTTTCATCGGTAGTGGCAGGAATACCGAAGCATGTTGTTTCGCTTACGGATACGATATGCTCGGCAACGTTATCGCCGCGGGGGCCCCATGTTGCGCCGAGATTGTCTGCGCCTATGGCGTCCATTGTTGACTGCGCTCTAAAGCTGTCGTCAAGCGCCATTGCAACGGTGCCCGATGTGAGTGCGTCATGTGTATTCTGTATCGGTCCGGCAACCGCGTCGTTCCAAATAAGGTCGCTGCAGAACTGCACCGCCGCTATTGCCTTTGCGTCCGGCTCGTAGCGGTACTTGCCGTCAATTACCCTGATCGTCTTGCCGCCGTTGTACGATATAAAGTTGCCTACCGTAACGCCGTCGATCGCGCAGCCGTAATACTGAACGCCGCCGGATTTCTGAGTGAGCTTTTTCGCAACCTCGCGGAATTTTGAGAATGTCCATTCGTTTCTGTCTACATATACGTCGGGCGTTTCCACACCGAACTTATTGAATAAAGCGCGGTTAAAGTAAAGCGTCTTAGGCGTATACCATCTGTTCGACATAATCACAACATAATCGTGACCGTTATACTGCATAGCCTTGCGGCCGTACTGGTTGAAGCAGGTATCCGATGTGTCAAGATATTTATCAAGCTGAGCGTAATAGCCCTGCTTAAACTGCGCGCGGTAGCAGTTGGAGGTTGCGTTCTGCATAATATCGGCAAACTTAACGCCCGACTGCGCTGCGGCAACCCAAGCGGAATAATATCCCATTGAAGAGGCTGTCGCTCTGAATTCAAGCTTACAGTTGTATTTCTTTTCAATATCCTTGCGCAGCTTCATTATGTTTTCATAATTCTCGGTTGCCGGTGTAGGCTCCGAGCCGTAATACGTCCATACAACGGTTTCGCCTTTAAGATCGAACTTTTTCTTTGAACCGCCGTTATCGTTAATTCCCTCGGCGTCGGTAAGATTGGTATTTACCGAGGCGGTTGTGGTGGTTGTGATTGTGGAGCCTTCGCTGCCGCTTGACTTTTTAATTGTTGAGGTTGTGCCTTCTCCGTCTTCCCAGGTGGAGTATTCAACAACTTTAGAGCCACAACCCGCAAGCAATACGGAAACGCCCGTTAACACAATTGCCATACATCTGATCAGGCTGCTTTTTTTCATTATAATTGCCATCCTTTCAATTACTCTTGTTTTTTCTTTTTACGGAATAAATGAATAACGCCTTTTTTCTCCAAAATAATAACCGTAACTATTCCCGCCGCTGCCACAGCCGAAACAATAATTATAATAACCCACGGTATATCGCTTCCTACAACCTTGCGTATGGTCTTTTTAACCTTTTTACCGGGTACATAAACGTCCTCGGTCCACTCCTTATAGTCACCCGGAGTCGTTACGGTGGTTGTGGTGCGGGTTATCGTTTGCTGTGAGTCGTCGGTTCCCGAGTCTTCAATAACCGTCGGCGGGCCTGCCGCGGCTGCGGCGGCTTTGCGTGCCTCAATTTGCTCCGAGAGCTTTTTGGAGGCGCTCATATCCGGATTCATAATTCCGGGCTTCATGCTCTTGAAAAGCGAAAGCATATCGGAGCTTAAATACGAATATATATCGCCGGTATCGGAATAGTAGTTTGAGTATTTGCTGAACTGGAACGAGGGGTTCCAGTTTATGTATATCTGCTCCCCGCTTTCAAGGTGCCTGTCGGACGACATTTCAAAACGAACCTCATCGCCCTTTTTAACCTCAAATTCAACATTGCCGAAGCTCACGGGATTATCGGCGTCAATTTCCTGCCAGCCCGATTCAGGGTATACGTTATTGCCGTTAACGGTTATCCTTACTCTTCCGCAATAGCCGTCCTTTTCCCTTGAATACAGCGTTGTAGCCTTTTGAGCCGAGCTCATATTTATGTATCCGTCAAAGCTCGGGGTAAACAGATAGGCGGCTGACGCTCTGTCAAATGCGTCCATAGAGCCGTTGTTATTGCTTATCCAGCTCTTTTGACCGTTAATAACGGAAATGCCCACATAGGAATTAAACTCGCTCAGCCAGTAATTCCATGAAAATCTTGTTGTGTATTTCCAGTCGGGATTTTCCGAATCGTAAGCGTACTGAACTTTCCAGAGGGAATCGTATGTCAGGTCGTCGAAAGCCTCTTTCGCGCTGTAATTGATTTTTGAGGAATCAACATATTCGGTGGTGTACGCTACCGCCGCAACCGACGCGGAAATCTTAACGGTTTTAGTGTTTTTAGACGTAAGATATGCCGAAATATCGCTGTCCGACGCGTCCAAAAAGCTTTGCAGAATAATTTCATCGCCTGTTTCCGCCTCAAAGTGCAGATCGTAGCAATCGGATAAATTCTTATCAGCCGATAAAATTTCGTAGTCGCCGTTTCCGTCCTTGGGCCAGATAACGGTTTCTGAGGAATCACTGATACTGCGCCTGATAACGCGGTATTTTACAGTTGCACCGGGAATTTCGATTTTACCGATTTTAAGCGGAGCTTTCAGCCTTAAATCGCCGTCTGTCGGGCTTATAAACGAAATTTCGCTTCCTGTTTTCTGCCCGTTCGTCACTATGTAATTCCAGCTTATATCCTTATCGCCTATAACATATTCCGGATTGCCCTCAAGGCTTGTTGACCTTAAAACAGCCCTTGTCGATGTCTTTTGGTAGTAATCGGGGTTATACACATTTAAGTCTTTATCGGTAAACATAAGGTTCCAGCGGTCGGTCATGGGAATATACGCGCCGTCATACCCGTTTAAAGCGGCATATGGCTTTGCGTTTACGGAATTGTAAACCCCTATTCTCTGACTCGCGTTTTCAACCAGCTCGGAATCATTGACCGTAAAACCGGGGGACGCAAGGTTTACCCTCAGCATATCCTTATTGCTTTCCTCGGCGTATACCTCAAAATAGACCTTATCGCCGCTGTTAAGCTCTACGTTAATAAAGGGAACTTTCAGGCTTTCGCCGGTTTTAACCTCCTGCTCGTACCAATCGGTTTTGGCGGGCCACACGGTTTCCGCCGAAGAATCGGTTTTGATTTTAATGAATCTCGCCTTTAATTTTGCGTTTGCGCCCTCGGTTTCAAGCTGAAGACCTGTTTTAAAGGTGAGCGCGCCGTCTTTATCCGCCCTGAAGCCCAAAGCTATGCCGTTTGACTGAGAGTCGGTTTTGTTAATATCGGCTGAAATTGAATTCTGACCGAAATAATAGGCTATATCATTCAGCGAATGGCAGTAAAGTCTCGGCACAGCCTCGCCGGCATAGTTATCCGCCGCGACCGTTTTATCCTTTGACCGATTATAAAAATCGTAGAACCAATACGAAGCCTCGGACTGTTTGAATTTGCCCGTATACAAATCCCCTACCGACGCATTGGCGTTAATAGCGTAATATGTGGTGTTTTCAACAATATCGTCGCTGGTGG